>Ga0075269_10000013_pt1 | contig 38168 bp, 28 predicted proteins | sample SF_Rice_5C_0N_10_FD_69773 | JGI IMG/M metagenome (GOLD analysis project Ga0075269, IMG submission 69773) | Rice paddy soil microbial communities from Twitchell Island, California, USA - SF_Rice_5C_0N_105 | ecosystem: Environmental > Terrestrial > Soil > Paddy field/soil | place: USA: Twitchell... | reverse complement strand
ATTCGGGTTCCTCACCTTCCCCAACCAGGGCGTCAAGGCTTTTTGTTCTAAATAATTGTTTTAGCAATACATTACCCTTTCATATAGAATTAATCTGCTTTTACTTTAATTACAATTTTGGTTACATCGTTTTGTTGGCTTTGAGATAAAAATATCCCGGGCATATGGACATCATGCGGGTACAGAATAACAAAAGTATTTTTTTGTGCCGTAAAAAAGTTTCCAGGCCCTTCAAGAAATTGAACATCTTTATCTTCATTATAATTATCTATAATTTTCATTTTTGATATGTTGGAATATCCAATATGTTCACTTCCTTCAATAAGAAATTGAATATCGATATATCTTTTGTGGGACTCCCATTTACCACTTTCTATGGGTTTAGTCTTATAGCGGCTAACAGAGGCATAAACAGTACTGCCATTAATTTCGTACCGGCCGTCTTTCATTTCTATTAATTGGTTTTGTTTCAGAAACAGAAGCGCACTCCGAATATTTTCCCCAAGTCCAAAATACAGATCTATATTTTCTAAGTTATCTATAATCATATTTCTCTTTTTAGTTAGTTTAATTTTTAAGAATCATCACTTTCAAATTAGTTGGATATTCTATCGAATGGAAGACTCTTTGTGTTGCTTTCTGAAAATCGGAATCATTAGCGAAGTATATGTTTTCAAATCTCTGCGGGTTGCGGTCTGCAAGAGGAAACCAGCTACTTTGTACCTGAACCATAATCCGGTGACCCTTTTTGAATGAATGAAATATATCCTGCAGCTTGAAACGTATCTTGGTTATTTTATTAGGAATGAACGGCTCGGGGTTCGAATAGCTATTCCTATATTTACCTCGAATTATATCACCACGGACCAACATCTGATATCCTCCCATTTTTACCTCGCAAGGATTTGGTGAATAGTTTTGTGCAGTATCAGGGAAAACATCTATCAGCTTAACAACCCAATCGGCATCGGTGCCTGAAGTTGAAACATAAAGATTAGCTTCTATTGGGCCTGCAATTGTTATGTCCTCATTGAGGGGCTGAGTTTCATAGACAAGAACGTCATTTCTTTTTGAAGCGAACCGCTGATCTTCATCCATATACCTGCGTATCATATGTTCGGTAATGTGATTAGTATAAGGGACAGGGTGGTTTGGGTCACTTGTATATTGATCATAATATTTTCCTTTTTCTGTAGGGGCGGAAAAGGATAATCCATTATCTTTTTGAAAGTATAAACCTTCTATTTGAACATTTTTAGGCGGCCAGGCGTTAAAGCTTCTCCAGGTGTTAGCGCCCGTTTCAAAAACGTAAGCTTTGGGAAATATCGAAGTCCCTTTATCTTTTAAGTAATAATTGAAGAAAGGAAGCTCAATACTATCCTGATAAAACTTGCTTGTATTGCTGCCGAAATGGATATCTCCCAGCAAATCTCCATTTGATCTTTCCCATCCCCCATGGAACCATGGGCCCATAACTAGTGTATTATTAATACCCGGGTTATTTTTCTCAATAGATTTAAATGTATTTAGCGCACCGTAAAGATCCTCGGCATCAAACCACCCCCCCACAGTCATTACCGCAGGTTTAATATTTTTAAAATGAGGCAAAGTATTTCTAGCTTGCCAGAACGCATCATAGTTAGGATGAGCCATTAATGTATCCCAGAAAGGGATTTGATGCTTGAAGTATTTTTCAGTTGTATTTTTAAATGAACCCATTTTCAAAAAAAAGTCATACCCGTCAGGATTTGATGTTTCGAATACAGGTGAATTCCAATGATCAATTGGTATGGGACGGGGAATTCCAAATACAGTATAAAACCAGAAGGCATGAGGCAGCCAGAATGTACCATGCCGGTGAAAATCGTCATCTATAAACCAGTCCGCAATTGGTGCCTGAGGAGATACTGCTTTAAGAGCAGGATGGGCATTTATCGCCGCCATTGCTGAGTAAAAACCTGGATAGGATATTCCGTATATTCCTACTTTATTGTTGTTGTGTGAAACATGTTTTATCAGCCAATCAATAGTATCATAAGTATCGCTCGATTCGTCTACATCTTTATTGTTCTTTTTGTTTTCAATGTATGGGCGCATTTCAACAAAAGTACCTTCAGACATAAATCTGCCGCGGACATCCTGATAGACAAAAATGTATCCTTCATTTTCAAATAATTTTGATGGGCCAAGTTCAGACTTATAGTTGTCTCTTCCGTAAGGACCAACACTGTACGGAGTTCGACTAAGGAGAATAGGATAATTTACTGAAGTATCCCGGGGTGAATAAACCACAGTAAACAATTTCACTCCATCGCGCATCGGTATCAAGTATTCATTTTTTGTAAAGTGCTGTGCTATATAAAGAGAATCTTTGTTTTGGGCAGGCAATAAATGTGTAAAGGCAGTAATAATAAAAAAGATTACTACAAGCTTTTTGAGGACGGGTAAATAAATATTCATCCATAAACTCCAGATTTCAATAGAAAAATTTATAATAGAAAACCGGATAAAAAAATAAGTGATAGTTTAATAATATCAAAAAAGAATTTGATGAAAATGCGATTTATTTGTGACATAACCATTCTCCCCCAATTTACTTACAGTAAGACGGGAATATTTTTTATTACGTCCTTCAAGGATTTCTGGGGTTTATTGTCTATATTTTTCTTTTTACAAAGCTATAGAACTTAAAGTATTCTTTCACAATACGGACAAGAAAATTGATTTTGAAGAAATCTTTAAGATGGACACATAGGGGCGAAATAAATTGCACTTCTCCTTTAACACCCATATAACATGCGCCCACATCCAGTGTAAATCCCATGTAAACCGCATTTAAATGCCCTTTACATAGGTTTTACCTTCCATTTACACTGGATTTAACAACTATGTGAAGATATTCAGATATATCTATTCAAAGGGGAGTTTTCTTTTCAGGTAAGCACTAAATAATAAACCGGTAAAAATGAAAGCTGCTAAAAAAGCCTGCTTTTTAATAAGAAGGCAATATTAAGGGTGAGTTTATTTGGTTTGGGCATCTTGGGCATAGACCTTTATTATTCAACGATCATTAAATTAAATTTATTACCTCTTATATCTATTTAAATAAAAAAGCTTTAGAGTTTGACAACTTAGGTTTATTCATTTTATATTGAATACACAGCATTAAATTATTTTCACATTGTGATCATTTTGATAATATAATTTAAAAGATATTTATTATTCAAGATAAAGCAATACTTATTGTTATTAAAACTACTGTAAAAATAAATTAAAATAATAATAACAAATGCGAAAAGATTGCTTCTTTATTGTTATTAAATTTCAAAATATAACCAACAACAATTTTATAAATTATAGAAGCTCAATTGGTGAAGAAATATTTTGAGTTAATCACTTTATTCTTTTTGATATTATTTCAATCAGCAGCTTTTTGCCAGATTTATTCCTTCCATTATTATACAATGAACGAAGGATTAATTTCAAATAATGTTGAAACAATTTGCCAGGACTCACTAGGATACATATGGTGCGGCACCTGGGAAGGAATCAGTTCGTACGACAGCAGGGAATTTAGGAATTACTCTACAGCTAACGGCTTATCTTCTAATAAGATTCTTGATATTATTGCCGATAAACGAAAACCGGGCGTAGTATGGATAGGCACTGAAGGCGGTGGAGTAGATAAATTTGAAAAAGGGAAATTCTGTGCATTCGGTCTATCTCTTCCAGATAGAATGAAAAATATCAATACGCTTTATGAAGACATGTCAAATAATATCTGGTGCGGAACCGACAGTGGATTTTATTTAATTTGTAACAACAAAATACAATTTGCCAGTATACAAGTAAAAACCGGAGCGGTGTTCTCTTTTGCTCAAAAAAACGATTCTTCAATTTTAATTGGATGTGAAAAAGGAATTTATAAATATTTATTTAAGTCCGGTTCAATTTCCAAATTTAATTTTCCAATATTAAAAGGGCGCGGATTTAACTCAATTATTGCAGATAACCAGGGGAATATTTTCACATTATCTTTGGACGGATTTATATTTAAAATCAACCACTCAGGGATTTTGAAACTAAATTTACGAACCGCGCCTAGATCAATGATTGAAGACGACAGCGGTAACCTGTGGGTAGCCTCATACGGAGGAATCATCAAAATAAATAAAAACAATTTTAATGAAGATAATATTGAGCGGTTTACAACAGGAACTGGATTAAAAGACAATAATGTTGCTTCACTTTTATTTGATAGGGAAAGTATATTGTGGATTGGGTCCGATGTCAATGGGATTGCCAAATTTGCTTACCAGAATTTGTTTAAGTTTGAAGTACCCCAAAATACAAAGACTATGGAGTGGGTTACCTCTGCCAATGATAATGACAACCACACCTGGTTTGCATTCAACAATGGCTTGATAGAGGTATGGAAAGACAAAATAGATAACTGGCATTATTATGTCCATACTATTAAAAGATTAAATTTAGAAAATGACATTTCGGCTATGACTGTTGACCAGAATAATTACTTATACCTTAGTATGGCCGGAAAAATTATTTATATAGTTAAAATCATCCGTTCTAATCTGTCTTCAAATCTTCCTTCTAAGTTGGAAGTAAATGAAACTATCGACATGTCCGAAAAACTAAAATGCTCATCTACATTTAAAATAATGATTGATAAATTGGGTTATATATGGTGGTGTGCATTAGATCAGGGTATTATAGTAATTAATAAATCCAAACCTAGGAACATCGTAAAGATTTATTCTGATAAAGATGGACTGCCTGATAATTCAATCCGGGCAATATATCAGGACAAAGACGGCAACTATTGGTTCGGCGGCTATGATCATGGACTCGCAGAATTCTCAAAAGATAAAGTGCTCTCGGATTTTCACCCAAAATATAACGGCAAAGAAATATTCAATAATTTATATACTACATCTACGGGTTTGCCGGGTAATGCTGTAAGATCAATTGATCAGACGGATGACGGCAGTATTTTAATAGGAACAAGATATGATGGCATAGCTGTATACAAGGACGGAAGATTTAAAACAATAAATAAAAACGATGGACTTTTAAGTAATGGCATTTGGTCAATTACAATAAGCAAAGACAAAAAAATTTGGATTGGTACGCAGGCTGGAGTGCAGGTAATAAGTGAATTAGGTGTGCCGAGATATAATTTATACGAGGAGATTCCAAAGATACCTTTCTATTCGGTTATTAATAATGATGATAATAGCCTGTGTTTTGCAAACCAGGAAGAAATTTATGTATACCAGCCGTCAATGGAAAAAGCCAGCATGCCGCCTCCGCCGGTTTACATAAATCATCTACTTATAAACGGAAAGGAAGTAAACATAGAAGACAATATTTCACTGCAGAGTTATCAGAATACTATCACCTTTGAATTCGTTGCTGTTACAAATAAGAAAAGCAAGAATACAATTTATAAATATAAGCTGCTAAATGTTGATAAAAATTGGAATAAACTAATACATAATAACTCTATTACCTATGCCTCATTAAGCCCTGGTAAATACAGTTTTAAAGTTATTGCCGTTATTGGAGATAATCTGGAAAGCATAACACCTTCAGTTGTAAAATTTGTTATTCACGCTCCATTTTATTTGCAATGGTGGTTCATAATTTCGAGTATAGTATTAATTCTTACTGCAGTTATAGCCGCAGCCAGAATGCGTGTACGGCGATTGATAGAGATAGAAAGAATAAGGATAAGGATTGCCGCTGACCTTCATGATGAAATCGGATCCGGTTTGACAAGAATAGCTATTCTTTCCGAACATGCACTTAGGGAAGAGAAAAAACTAGCCGGTATATATCAAAATAATGTTTTGTGGGATGAAGCTGAAAAATTTACCCGCAATGATTCAATTGAGCGAGTTGGTAGGATTGCTCGGAGCCTTGTTGATTCGATGATTGATGTAATATGGTCAATTGATCCAAAATATGATTCATTAAAAGATTTTATCTTTCATTTTAAGAATTTTGCTTATGAAGTATGTGAAGCAAAGGGTATTAAGCTTATAATAGAGACGAAAAATATTGAAGATGTAAAAGTTAATTCACAAATAAAGAGAAGTATGCAGTTAATTACAAAGGAATCGTTAAACAATTCCTTAAAATATTCTGATTGCAAAACTATCAAGCTATTATTATCGGTAAAAAATAAGTATATAAATCTAATAATTGAAGATGACGGTAAAGGCTTTAACATGAAAACAGTTAAAAACGGCAGAGGAATTTTTAATATTAGTAAACACATTAAAGATCTTTCGGGCGAGTTTGATTTACAAGCAAGAGAGGGAGTAGGAACTAGTCTGATTATCAAATTTCCTATCAAAACATAAAACTATTCAAATGGTCAGTTGAAAATTATCTTTGCTAGAATTATGATTAACAGCCTAATATTATATGTAGGATTATTTAATGAGTGATAAATCAATTATCCGGGTTGCAATTCTTGACGATGATGATGAATTCAGAGAAATTCTTTCTATGATCCTGAACAATTCTGAAGGATATAAATGCGTAGCAACATATCAAGATAGTGATGAAGCAATAAAAGAAATTGAACAGGATCTTCCTGATATTCTTCTGCTTGATATAGAAATGCCTCATAAATCCGGAATAGAAAGCTTAAAGGAAATTAAATTAGCCTTCCCTACAGTTGAAGTTATGATGCTTACAATTTATAGTGATAGTGAGAAGATTTTTCAATCACTTCGTGCCGGAGCAGTCGGGTATCTTCTTAAGAAAAGCCCTACCGAAAAATTATTGGAAGCTATTAGAGAGGCATATGAAGGTGGAGCTCCATTTTCTGGAGAAGTAGCTAGAAAAGTGCTTCAATATTTTCAAACTCCGTTAACTCAAGCAAATTCATCAGTCTTATCGGATCGGGAGAAACAAGTACTGGATGCCTTGATAGATGGTCACAGCACAAAGGCAATTTCTGAAAAGCTTTTCGTATCTACACATACTATAAGGTTTCATTTGCATAACATATACAATAAGCTTCATGTTAATTCGAGAGCTGAAGCTGTAGCGAAAGCTATAAAAAATAAGATTGTATAATATATCACTTGCCATCGAACCTAATCATTTTAATAGTTGACTTAGAAAATCAAGGATTTTAATTTACCCTCAGTTATAACTAAGTTATTTACACCAATTATTAATCTTCATTTAGCGATTCATATTCTTTATAATACCGGCATCTTTATATATTAGCAGAAAATATTCGGACAACATTTACCTATTGGCCAATATAGAGGATATCTGTTTCTAATAGAGAAATTGAAATTATTATAAACTTATTATGGAGCGAACCATATGCGTAAATTTTTTACCGTTATTTTATCAATCATATTTGTTTGTGCTTTAATAGCAAAAACAAATCTCTCGGGGATAATCTCTGCCGATTCAACATTAACTTTGTCTGGAAGCCCTTATGTTGTTACGGGAAACGTTACAGTAAATCATGGGATAACTCTTACTGTTGATTCTGCGGTTATAGTTTATTTTACCACAAATACAAATCTTTATATTCTTGGGACAATGAATGCTGGTAATGCAACGTTTACTTCTTCGGCAGATACCGCAGGCGGACTTCCTCATAGCGGAGACTGGGGACTAATTCAAATAGGTGATTACAGCAATGCCGGTTCTGTAACGCTTGATACTTGTAATGTTAAATATGGATCAAACGGTACTTCTGCTCTTCTTTATATGTACAATGGAAGCCTTACTTTGAATACTGTTTTAGTTTCGAATTCTGTTCATGATGCTATTGGTGCAGGCGGCGGTACAATAATTTTGAATAACAGCAATATCTCTAACTCCAGCGGTAATGGTGTTTCATTTAACCAGGGCGTTAATATTACCATAACAAATTCAAATATTCAATCTACTACCTGGCCGGTTGTTTATAATGGTACGGCTTCTTTAATATTCAACGGAGTGAATGTAATATCGAATAATACACACAACGGTATCTTGATGAATTTCGGATCTACTTCCGGATCATTAACACTTGATACTATAAACGTACCTTACGTATTTGGTGACTTTACCGTTAATACTGGTAACACCTTAACAATTGCACCATCTGATGTATTAAAATTTAACGGAGGGCATTTAAACATAAACGGCTCATTACATGCAGTAGCTTTAGCGGGGCAGGAAATTTATTTTACTTCTTATAAGAACGACAATCTTTTCGGTGATACTAATGGCGATGGTGCTAACAGTGCTCCTGCCGCACAAGATTGGTATGGAGTAGTATTCAACGATGCTAGTGTAGACAGTACATGTATAATGACCAGATGTACTGTCAGTTTTGCAGGTGCAGGCAATACAGGTGGAATTACAACAACAAATGCTAGCCCAACAGTTGATAGCTGTTCAATTTCTAACTGTTACTATGGGGCAATGATTCAAGGATTATCTAATCCAATATTTACTAGCGATACTGTAGGCGCAAGCCAAATGGTACCATTTGCTTTATCATTCGAAGCTAATCCAATATTTACAAACAATACTTTTTCATTTTCAGACAATCAATATGATGCAATTGGACTACTCGGAGGGACTTTGTTAGGAAATGCAGTTCTTCCTATTAGATCAGTTACCTCGATTCCTAATGTTACTTATTTAATGCTAAATTCTGTTACAATTCCTGCCGGTATGAATCTTACAATAAATAAAGGGGTAGTTATTAAAGCTTTTAATAATTATCAGAGATTTATCGTTAAAGGTAAGCTTACAGCAGTTGGAAGTGCAGATAGTGCTATTGTATTTACATCAGCAAAAGATGATAATTTCGGCCACCCCGGAGATACAAATAAAGACGGAACCCAATCAGTACCAGTAATAGGTGATTGGGGTGGTATTACTTTTGAAACTGGAAGCGATTCCACTTCAAGGTTGAGCCATTGTTTAATTCAATACGGATCTCAGCCAAATTCTTATTATTACAACGGTATATATTTAAGCGGCGGTGAAATCACCACAATCAATGCAAGTCCGACAATTGATAGTTGTTCTATTAAAGACATGAACTATGGAATTTATGCATTCTCTTCTTCACGCCCCAAAATAATAAACGATACTCTTGTTAACTCAACTTCAACACCCATAGCTATGTCTGTTGCCGCCGATCCGGTATTTACAAATATTGCTTTTGCAAACTCTAAAATTACTGCTCTTGGAATAATCGGAGAAAACGAACCAACAAACGGAGAAATTAAAGTAAGGAATGTTGCAGGTTATAATAATATAACTTATGTATTGCTGGGAGACTTAAATATTAATTCCGGTACTGATGTTATTATTGATCCTGGTATAGTGATTAAGTCAGGGGGGCCGGGAATTTACGTTAATGGCGGATTAAGGGCTAAGGGTACAATAGCAGGGGGGGAAATAGTTTTTACATCATTAATGGATGATAATTTCGGGAATCCCTTTGATACGAACGGCGACGGAAACGCAACTTCCCCATCACCTGGTAATTGGAGTACGATAAGATTTCAAGGTACGAGTGATGATGTTTTTTCGCTTTTAGACAGCTGTTTAATAAAATTTGGAGGCGGCAGCAGTTGGGGCGGTGTTACTTACACCGATGCAGGAAGTACGATATCAAATAGTACCATATCTGACTCATACAATTATGGAATACGATGCGAAGGAAGCGCGACACCTAACGCAGTAAATGTTACTTTTCAAAATTGCAGACTTGATCCGATTGCAATGTCACTTGTTTCAAATCCTACATTTACCAATATAACGTTTGCTGCAAACGGAAGCAAAGGAATCAGAATTCTTGAAGGAACACTTTCATCAAATGCTACACTTAATCAAAGGAATGTTGCAGGTATAAATAATATCGCTTACATAATTGATAATCTTACGATTGCATCGAATGCTATCTTGACGATAGAACCAGGAGTAGTCATTAAATTTACTAATTACTATAATGGGATAAATGTTCACGGTGCTATAGTAGCTGATGGTACAGCAACAAATAAAGTTGTCTTTACATCGATTAAAGACGATTCAAATGGCGGTGACACTAATAATGATGGAAACGGAACCGCCCCCGGTAAAGGAGATTGGAGTACGATAGATTTTAATGCATCCAATCTTGACTCTCTTAACTCATTTAAGGATTGCGTTTTTAGGTACGGAGGAAGCGGCTATAACTCATATAATTATACATATGGACTCATAAGGGTTTTTAACTCAACAGTTAATGTAGACAGCTGTACTATTGAGCAGTCGGCTACATCCGGTTTTGGTATTTTTGGTAGTGCGCATCCGGTTATTTCAAACAGCCAAATTGATAACATTAGTTCTACCCCAATTGCAATGAGTATGTTTTCGAATCCGGCTTTTACAAATATAACCTCATTGAATGTAGGATTGATGGCGTTAGGTATTATTCCTGAAAACTATTCTGTCAATGCAGCTATTCCCATAAGAAATTTTGCTGGTTATAACAATATAACTTATTACCTATTCGGAACATGCTCTATAAATTCGGGTACCGCAATAGCCTTTCCTGCAGGATTAGTATTTAAAGGAGGTAGTATTATAGTTAATGGTGCAATTATAGTTCAAGGAACACCAAGTCAGAAAGTAGTATTCACTGATTTGAGCGATGACAGTTTTGGGAATCCCGGAGATACCAATCAAAATGGTACCGCTACATCTCCTGGAAAACAAGGCGGCAGCAGAATCAGTTTTGGAGATGTAAGTATTGATAGTTTATCAATTATAGATAATGCTGTATTTAGATATACAGATGTAGCAATTAATCTAACACAAGCTTCGCCGAGAATTATCAACTCAAAATTTGACAGTGATAACTGGGGTGTTTATTTAACCGGGGTTTCTAATCCTTCGATTGATAGCTGCTCTTTCCATAACCTTACTTATGCCCCAATAAGGATTTCTTTGGTTTCTTATCCAAGCTCAACTGTTGCAGATTCAATATCAGGAACAACTTTTAAAGCACTTGGTGTACTTGATAACGAGACTTTAGTCCAGGATGTAACTCTTATTAAAAGAAATTTTGCGGGAATAAATAATATTCCTTATTTGTTTGCCCACTATACTGTAGCAAGTAATGCAATATTAACAATTAGTCCCGGTGTTATATTAAAATTCTTTGGAGGTACAGGCTTAGATATTAATAAAGGCTTAATGGCAATCGGCGGATCTTCACCCGATAGCACAGTCGTTTTTACTGATTTTAGAGACGATTACTACGGGGGGGATTCTAATTCTGATAGCACAGCAAGTAATCCGTATAGTTATTATGCCGGCTGGAATGGCATCACATTCGAAGACCAATCACTTGATCCTGATTGTCAATTGAACCATTGTATAATTAGATATGCGGGTATTTCATATAGCGGCTCTGCTATCACTACAAATAATGCAAGTCCGACAATTATCAATACAACTTTAATGTATAATAACTATGGGGTGACTGCTAATGGGGCTTCGAATCCATTAATTAATTATTGCGATATTTACAAGAATGTAAATTACGGTGTTAATAATGTAAATAAGTCTTATACAATAGATGCTACCAACAACTGGTGGGGTGATAATTCGGGACCGACAATTTCTACCAATCCAGGTGGAACAGGCCAATCAATTACCGCAGGAGTCAATTATTCTCCTTGGCTTCAAAACGGTGCCTTGCATCCAATTGCTGGAGATGTAAGCTTAAATGGAATTGTTCAGGCATTTGATGCCTCGCTTGTGTTAAAATATGTTGTTAATCCTCATGGTGCTGATTCATTAAATGCATTACAACAGCAAGTTGGTGACGTATCGGGCAATGGCTCTATTACAGCTTATGATGCTTCATTAATCCTTCAATATACTGTAGGTTTAATATCTACTTTTCCGGTTGAAATTAGTCCTAAGGCTTCTCAACCAGATAATAAAACAAAACAATATCTTGCACTTCAGAAAGTTAATAACGTTCAGCTTGAAGTTGGCGGCGGCAGCGCAGACTTCGGGAAAAACATAACCTTACCGGTTTATTTAAGTAATACAAACGGTGTTGTTTCAATTCAATTAAAGTTGAAATATGAAACCACATTAATGACTTTGGATAATATCTCTCTCGGTAGTAATTATTCTGACTTTAATTTGAATTATTATTCCGACCCCAAGACCGGAGAACTAAGCATAGCTATTGCAGGTACAAAACCGATGAATAGCGACGGAAATGTATTAAATCTAGTATTTAATATTTCAAAAGATGCAAAAGGAATTGCAAGCACGAAACTCGATTTGAATCAGTTCATTGCTAATGAAACGGATTATTCGAAATCGATAAGTACACAATCAATCGAAATTATAGGAAAGCCGACTGCATATCAGCTTTCACAGAATTACCCTAATCCATTTAATCCATCAACCATAATCTCATATGATGTCCCGGACAATAACGTTCCGGTAAGCCTAATCATCTACAATATTCAGGGACAAGAAGTTAAAACTTTGATCAACTCAGTTCAGAATGCGGGCAGATATAAAATAACCTGGGACGGTACGAATAACCTGGGCGAAAGAGTCAGCAGTGGAATTTACATATACCGTCTGCAGGCAAACAAGTTTGTTGGTGTGAAGAAACTGGTTTTGCTTAAGTAATACTTTTTGAAATTTAAGGCGGCTGCATAGCCGCCAATTAAAATGATGGAAAGAAAATGAATAGGAAAATAAAAATACTTTTGTTGATGTTATTTTCATTTTGTACTACTGCAGCTTTCGCACAGATCGGAATATCAATACATGATACAACTTTCACTGATGGAAAATCAATATACATTCCAGTTCATGCCGATAGTTTGTTGACTGGTCTGAATGTAACATCATATAAATTGCAGCTGGCTTTTAATCAAAACTTAATGGTGATAGATTCTGCTATATCTACCGGAAGCATAAGCCAGAGTTGGGGGAATCCTACATTTAATGTTAATAATCCGGGAAGAATAGACATTGCCGCGGCAGGCACAACTGCATTATCTGGTAATGGGATCCTTCTTTATTTAAAAGTTACTGCTATAAGTAGTGGTGCTTTGTATTTATCTTTTACTGATACATTGAATAATTATTTCAATGAAGGTAAGCCGAAAATGATCTTTAGGAATGGATATTTTAATGTTCAATCCCTCCCTACTATTTCAGTTTATCCTACTTCTGGTTTGCTTACTGTAAGTGAGACACTACAATTATCTGCCTATAACGGGAAAGCACCCTATAGCTGGTCAGTAACCAATCCTTCTGCAGCTAAGATTGACTCAAACGGATTATTGACTGCCAAGGCCATGGGCTTTACAAAAGTTGTTGCCAGAGATTCCAACGGCATAACAGATACTACAAGTTTTGTTGAAGTAAGGCCATTTAAGCTAAGTTTTCGGGATACCTCATATTATCAAGGTCAAACTGTCGAGATCCCAGTTTTTACAACGGATTTAACAGGCCTTAATGTTTCTTCAGGCCAATTTACTTTAACATATAATGGCGGATTAATTTCACCAATTGGAATTATAACAGCAGGAACCATGACCCAAAACTATTCAACACCTTCATTCAGTTCACCCTCTAGCGGGCAAATGAATATTTCGTTTGCCGGGAGTACAAGCCTAACCGGAAGCGGAATATTATTCTATATTGATTTTCAAATTACTGCTGTTAACAGCGGGGGGACAAGTTTATCCATTTCCAATATTTTATTTAATCAAAGTTTGCCTGGTAATTCTTCTATAGGGAACTTTAATGTAACCAACCTTGCAACGCTTTATATTTCTCCACCAACAGGCTCATTAATTGCTGGGGATACATTACGGTTTATAGCTTCAGGCGGAACTCCTCCTTATCAATGGTCTATAAGTGATTCAGTGCTTGCATCAATTGATAATACAGGTTTACTGCACACTATAAAAGGAGGTATAGTTGTTGTCTCGGCAAAAGATGTTTTCGGAGGCAAAGGCAGCTCCGGCAATATTAATCTGTACGATACAAAGGTTAGTGTTTTGGATTCATCATCAGTTAGCGGCGATACTATAGATCTGCCAGTATATTTAGGTGCTCTTTCAAATTCATTTTCGATTTTGTCTTTACAAGGAACAATAATTTTTGATTCGTCCTTAATTAAATTCAATCAAATTATTCCAACCGGAACAATGACAAATGGCTGGTCTTATCAAATAAACAACCAGGGCAATAAAGTTGTCATAGCCGGTGCAGGCTCCGGTAGTTTTAATAATGCCGGTATGATATTTAAGATAAGATTCATTGTTTCTGCCAGCGCACAAGTAGGCTATAGTTCTACGGTCAATCTCCAACAGTTTATGTTTAATGAAGGATCTCCTTTGCCCGAAATAAAAAATGGAAGCATATCAATTGTAAGTGTGCAATTGCCTACCGCACCAAGCAATTTATCTGCATCTGCAAATGGAGTAAGCGTTATTAATTTATCATGGAGTGACAATTCAAATAATGAATCAGGCTTCAAGATTGAACGTAGTACTGACAGTTTAAGTGGGTATTCTTTAGTCAAAACTCTTACAGTTAATACAGTTTCATATTCCGATTCAGGATTAGTTGATGGAACTAAGTATTTTTATCGAGTCTATTCTTATAATAACGGAGGAAATTCTGGCTACTCAAACCTAGCTTCCGCAATAACTGTATTGAAAGCTCCATCTAACCTAAATGGCTCTGGAACTACAAAAATAAAGTTAACATGGACAAATAATTCAGCTAATGAATCGGGATTTATTATTGAGAGAAAACAAGGCTCAGGAGGAATTTATTCGGAAATCGATACTGTTAGTGCTAATATAATTACCTTTACGGATAGTAATGTCGTCGTTGGCTTAAATTATGTCTATCGTGTTAAAGCATTCAATACTTTTGTTCAGTCTGCATACTCAAATGAGTTCTCTATTACCGTAACAAATGTATTGGATGGAGTAGGAAATATTCCTTATAAATTTAATTTATATCAGAATTATCCTAATCCCTTTAATCCATCAACAGTTATTAAATACGATATCCCCTCCTCTTCATTTGTCACTTTAAGAATCTATAACATTATAGGCAAAGCAATTGCAACTCTAGTAAATGAGGACAAACAGCCCGGAGAATATTCAATTACATTCAACGCAGACTGGCTATCAAGCGGAATTTACTTTTATACCTTAGATGCTGGTAAATTTAAACAAACTAAGAAATTTATAATTCTCAAATAATTGTTCTAAATAATATCTTTATCTAAAAACAATCTATGGAGGAGATCGCATGAGAGAGAAAGTATTCCCAATAAGCTTGTCATTCGTCATTTCTCTAGTGCTTTTTGCTTCAAACGCAAATGCACAATATACTGCGGATAATAATTACCTGGGGCCTTCTATTGGCTTTGCTTTTCTTGGCAGTACGCCGGACTTTGGAGTAAGCTATGAGTATGGATTGGACTTCCAGAATTTTGGTTTAGTTGGAATAGGGGGATTGCTTAGATATTGGGGATATAGTGAAAGCTATTTCGATGGGCAATGGAAATATTCTAATATTTTAATCGGCGCCCAGGGGAATTATCACTTTGTTGTATCAAATAATAAAATTGATCCATATGTTGGGCTTGTTCTTGCTTATGATGCTGGTTCTGTCAGCTGGAGCGGGCCAGGCGGAAATTATTCTACTCCAGCATATGGAGGATTGTGGCTTGCGGTTCAAGGCGGTATGAGATATTGGGTTTCCCCCACTATCGCTATTACAGGAAGAATTGGTTTCGGGACTCTTAGTTATTCAGGATTAGATTTTGGAGTAGATTTCAAATTCTGATTTTATCTTTCATAACCCTTCTCTCCTTAATTAACCATGTCAAATTACTTGACATGGTTAATTTATTAATGACGAATTTCACCCACCCAATAAACTAATCATTTGATTAGTTGTATCAGCATTTTTCAAATTATATTTTCAAAGCAGCAATATATTCCATTCTTTTTAAGTTACTAAATAATAAAAATCTGATAATTTCTATTATAAAAGAAATATAGGAGATTATTTATATGAAGCATTTCAGTTACCTTAAAGCTTTTGCAGTTCTTGTTTTACTTTCTATGACAGCCGCAGGGTGCGGAGGTTGTTTTGGAATAAATTCGCTAGGAATTAACATATTCTCGCTTAAGATACAGGTTTTCGGTCAGTCAAACGTTCCTCTTATTGGTGCGGTTGTAAGCAGCAGTAATGGTGAGAATGTAACTGTTGATTCTACTGGTATCGCAACTTTACATTTCTCAGATGTCGGCCCATATTATATTACAGTTAGATATCAAAACAATATAGTTGCTTCATACAATGTCTCCATGCCTGCTGATGGGGGCAAAACTCTTACTGCAAATTATGTTGCCACAACAGCACCTTCAGGTAATGAAGGCATCTCAACAGGAGGCGGAAGTAACTACTTTGCAATGATGGGTACTCGTTTCTATCCGATACTCTTCCAGTATGTCTTTAACGCTTATGGTTATAGCATAGACCTTAGTAAATACGAACCCGGACAGTATACCAATTGGGAAATTAGCTCAAACGGTGAAGATCGTTTCTCAACAAAGAAAGCATATTTGAAGCAGTTAGATAATGGCCAGGAATGGTGGCAGGTTAACTTCCAGGCTAAGGATGATGCTATGTTAATGGAAGTACTGTTCAGCGAAAAAATGCAGTCAATAAGAAGGATGAGAGCAAAATTTGGGAATGATGCACCTAAAGAAGTTCCTGTTACAGAGGGATGGTATAATTCACCAATGCAATTAACACCCGAATCTATAGATGGCTCTGTAGTCAAAAAGGGTATATCGGTTACTGTTCCTGCGGGTACTTTTACTTGCGATCAGCTCGAATTTGGTGTAGCTCAGGGGCTTACTCTTAGGTTATGGAGATCCACCACCGTTCCAGGAGGTGTAGTTAAATATGAAATGGCTTCAGATAATGGTAAAAGCATTTATGCAGCTGAATTAAAATCTTTTGGGGCAGGCGCCACTTCTGAACTTGGCTCATTTTAGTATTCTATAATTTTTTTGTGCCCATAACTCTAATAGATATGGGCACCTTTTTAATATCTCCTATTCTACATAATAACGCATTATAGGCCTTGCTTTAGATCTTCTTGCTGTCTCTATAAATCCAGCTCTCTCAAAAGAAGATGGAAATCCTGTCCAGGCAAATGCTGCTGGAATGTTTTTGCTGTAAGGTACAGTAGGGTAAGCTTCTATTATTTTTGCGCCATTCGATTTACAATAGTTAATTGCAGATTTAAGAAGTAAAGTAGATAATCCTAGTCGTCTAAATTTTTTATCTATAAAAAGGCATGAAACTGACCAAACCGGTTTATCGTCTATTCTCCTCAATACCTTGGAATTTTCCAACCTAAGGAATTTTTCTCTTGGCGAAACAGAGCACCAGCCGATAACTTGATCATCTTTATAAGCAAGGATCCCTAATTTTTCACCGGATTTAACTAATCCCCTTAGGGAGTTTTTATTATCGCTGCCGCTATGTTTCTTAAAATCAGCTCTTTTCAATCTCCATGCCATACACCAGCATCCACCGCAGGCACCACGCTCACCAAATAATTTCTCTAGATCTCTCCATCTTTCGGCAGTTAATGGGTAGAAAGAATACCTATTTTTAGAATATATTACTTTTTCCATTCAATTAGTCAAATTGACTACTCATATAAATAACATTTACTTTCAAATTTATACAGTGACAATTGTATCAGCCTACTTTATCTTATACCCAGGCAATTTTAATAAAAGTTATAATTTCTTGGGAACTAAAATATAATATGCCTCTAATACCGGTCAACTACCTACCCAGATCCTACCATGACGGCTTCATAACGGCTCAAAACCATGCTTTTAAGTCGTCATGAAGCCGTCATGATAGGTGTAAGATAGGTATTATGTCGGTAGTACAACTTAATTATCATGCAATCCATTATACCTGGGTCAAAATGTTAAGATTGTACAAATGGCATGAATTTGATAATAGTTAAAAAGTTTGATGGTCGACTTGGAATAATTATTTATATAAACCCGGGTAGTTTCCATATTTAAGAATAGTTAACAGATTAACTTATATTTAGTAACTTTTACTCTAATTATCTTTAGAACAAATATATTATTAATGAAAGCTACGTAAGATGCTAATCAAAAAGTAACATGCCCTATAGTCGTTAAATGGCTTTTTTAATGTATTTATGCATGATTTATTTATCAAACTCTGCTAATAATAATCTACCATCTGCAGCTAAAATATGAGTTGCTATATTATTAATGTTGCCATTTTACCACTTTTAATATGATGGATTTATAAAATAAAGATTTAATATAATCATAGTTCACCTCTAAGCCACATTGGGTCAAAGCAGTTATCATTGACTTCAGAACTGGATTTGAAGCCGCCTACAATCAACTCAAAGCAGTATAGGACAATATGTTGCGATAGTTAGAATAAGAGTATAAATGCTTTTTGAAAATTTGACTTATGCATTTATTCTCCATATTGTGCAGAAGATTCGCAAAATGGAAGCTAATATTAATCATTTCTGACTTTATAATGTTATTTTGAGTAACTTATCTTATTAATTATCTCGGTATTCCGAAACCTTTCTTTTAATTTTGAATCGTATATAAACAATGTTAAAAAAGATAATCTAATGAACACATTTCAAATTATTCTGCTGGTTTTTGCCGGCATAATTGTATTTAGTTTCATAAAAAAGAAAATTCAAACTCGCAGCTTAATAAATTACTCTCCACAGGAAGCCGGTGATAAGGTTAAAGGAAGCCGGAATGTTATTCTGCTGGATGTTAGGACCAAAGCCGAGCGTGATAGGCAATCAATCAAAGGCTCATTTCATATCCCTCTTCATGAGCTAAACAGCAGGGCTGATGAGTTAAACAAATTTAAGGATAAAGAGATTATCTGTTACTGTCAGACCGGGAACCGAAGCATTTCTGCTGTGATGAAATTAAGAAAGAAAGGTTTCAACGCCGCGAATATGAAGGGCGGAATTGTTAGATGGAACGGCCGCGATTTTAGATAGGATAAATTATGAATAAGAATGTTGGTACTGTAGACAGAATTATAAGAATTGCTCTTGCGTTAGTAATTCTTGTTATACTACTATTGCAGAAAGTTGATGGGGGAATAGCAGCACTCCTTGGAATTATTGCTGTTGCTTTAATCGCTACCGGCAGTACGAGAGTCTGCCCGTGTTATATGCGTTTGAAAATAAAAACTAATAATGAAAATAAGCTAAACGGGTAAATATTTATAATAGATATTTGGATTTACTAAATGATTATTATTTCTTATATAATATCGGGCATTGTAATCCTTTTTGTGAGTATGCAGCTATATATGGTTTTATCTGCAAAGCGCGCGAAAGGTAGAAAGCTTTCTGGCCTTTCAGGAAAATTGAGATCACTTGAAAGAAACGACTCCACGGGACTTGTTTACTTTTTCTCTCCAAGTTGCCGTGCATGTACAATGCAGACGCCTGTAATAAAAGATTTGCAAAAGAACCATAACAATATTTTTGATGTTGATATTTCTAAAGATATAAATACTGCAAGAATTTTTGGAGTAAAAGCTACCCCAACTACTGTCGCTGTAAAGAATGGTGTAATAGACAAGGTGTTTGTCGGTTTTAAACAACAAGATATTATTGAAAAACATTTGATGGAGATGTGATAATGAAATACGGATTTTCAAAAGCGGTCAGCTTGCCTTATGATCAAGCAATTGAAAAAATTACCGGGGAACTTAAAAAAGAAGGCTTTGGTGTATTAACAGAGATCGATGTTAAGGAAACTCTCAAGAAAAAGCTGAACGTTGATTTTAAGAAGTACAAAATATTAGGCGCATGCAATCCGCCGATTGCTCATAAAGCACTTCAGCTTGAAGAAGAGCTTGGTTTACTTCTTCCTTGCAATGTTATTGTTTACGAAAAGGAAGGTAAGAGTATTGTCTCAGTGTTTAATCCGATGATTATGACGCAGCTTTTGGATAATAAGGATATGGTTAATATCGCCGAAGAAATTAAAACCAAACTTCTTGCGGCACTTGAGAGAGTCTAAGCCAAAATATATGCAACTTAAGTTCTTGATCTTAAACTAAATCCCCATTGCTTAAGTTCAAGTGAATGAGTATGATATTATAACTAATTTAAAATATATATAAGGAAATAACAATGCCTGAAGATTTAACGAAGGAAACTTTTCTTACAAAAGTTTTCGATTATGAAAAAAACAAAGACTGGAAATTCGAAGGAGAGCTCCCTTGCCTAATAGACTTCTGGGCACCCTGGTGCGGCCCTTGCCGTATGGTGGCTCCTGTAATGGAAGAGCTTTCACAAGAGTATGCCGGTAAAGTGAATTTTTATAAAATAAATACAGATGTTGAGCAGGAACTCGGTTCAGTTTTTGGCATAAGAAGTATCCCCTCACTTTTATTTGTACCTAAAGAAGGACAGCCCAAAATGGCAGTAGGAGCATTACCTAAAGAAGCTCTCATACAGGCAATTCAAGAAGAACTGCTTACGGTACAGGCATAAAACGCACTATTAAAAAAAGAAGGGCAATCTAAATAGTCAAATTGGGATTGCCCTTTATCAATTAAAAGTACCTCATTGAAGCCTTAGTATATTATTTTTCGTATTATCCCCGCCAGTAATTAGTTAAGAATTTCACCTGTGCCTTAATACAATATTCCAATATAAGCCCAATTGTGATTTAGGCTTAATCCCCCGATTTTATAGGTTTTGATTTTTCAAAGGAATTTATAATGTTATTTATTATTTTAATACTGTTAATTTAGGAGGAAAGAATTGAAAAAGACGAGCAAAGATATATTAAAAGAAAAAGCTAAAGTAACCGAAACGCTTAAATCTACTATTGAGCCTTCTGAACTTAATGATGATGATAAAGATGAACTAACTTCAAAACAGGGTGAAGATTATAATATTAAAACCATTATCAATAAAGAAGGTAAAAGAGTTTTAGTCTTCAATGATCCACTATATTCACGTGAAAAAAGGAGTACAGTCAATTATACTATCTTTAGAGGTAAGTGGGAATTTGAAAATATGGAAAAATTAGATGAGAATGAGCCAGAAAAATGTGCGGTTACTTTTTCCCCAGTTAAAGATGGCTCAAACATTACTATTGCTTTTAAATCCCTAAAAGATAGGGTAGAGTTTATGGATTCTATTTATAGCGAAAAAGATATGAAACAAATTGGTGGAGGAGTGAGCCTTGAAAAATTAGCTAACTCTAAAGTCATAAGAAATACAGGTGGAATCATCGGTCTTACTTTAGCTGGTTACGGTATTTATAAACTTTTTACTAAATCGAAAGATAAAAATTAAAACGAATGATAAAGGATTAAACGTGATAGGGAACCCGGCAATTTAACAAATGCCGGGTATTATGGAAATATTTTATGCTGATTATGCAGCACCTTCAACTGCAATTTTAGGCTTATATATTAATGCTGTAACAATACCTAAAATTATCATCTGAATTAATCCGTAGATAAACCACTGAAGTGCCATTGAATATGGTAATGGGTAAACAACATATTGTGCATATGCAGCAATAAATGATTGGAATAATCCAATATAAATCCCATAGCGCAGACCTTCCCCAATACCTTTTCTTTCGTATCCTTTAATAAAGATGAATACAAAGAAAAATGACCAAATAACATCAGCTATATACATAATCCACATCTTTGACATCATATCGTCCATTGTGCGGAAGACATTCTTGGCCGATTCTAAAGTGGGCATCATAATTACATAGTAGATAAGGTAGTTGAGGATTTCGAGCAGTACAAAAACAACAATGAAAGCAGTAACGAACATCTTTTTGTTCATGTGAATCTCCATTTAATTGTTGATATATAACTATACTACTGAAAAGAACACAAGATACTATATCAACCTAAGGAATGTTTTTTTAATATGCAATTAAAGTTTAGGGATAGAGTTTTAATTGTATATCGTATAAAGGATAACAATAAAGTCATATTATTTTGTATGCTTATAATTCGTTTATTCTCTGTTTACAATAATGACTCCCGCAGTAATTATAAGACCGGCTGCAATTGTTATTATGGAAATTAGTTCATTGAGAAACATCCAAGCAGCAAATACTGTTACGAAAGGTTCGAAATATAAAAAGGCTCCTACTTTAGTTGCTTCAAATTCACTTAATGACTGAGCCCATAAAACGAATGAGACGCCTGAACACAATATGCCAAGAAATAATATCGCTATCCAGCCCTTTAATGAAAGATGCAGAACTGAATAGATCGAATCATGATTTATAGTAATTGGAGCTATGATTATGCTTATCATTAAAAACATGAAAAGTATTGTCATCATTGGAGAATAGTTTATTGAAATCTTTTTATTTACCATAGAATAAACACTCCATGTAAATGCGCTTGTTAGAACAAGAAAATCCCCTTTATGTGAAATAAATCCTATATTTAATATATTTCCCCTACTTATTAAAAGCAGCACTCCTGCAAAAGCAACTATAATTCCGGATATTTTGAGAGGCGAGAGCTCTTCCTTAAAAATAATAAATCCAAGCAGAGCCATAAATATAGGGGTTGTTCCAACTATCCATCCGGTATTCGTTGCTGAAGTATATTTTATCCCAGTAACCTGGATTAAAAGATGTGCAGCTGCTATTAAAGCTAAAATAAATATCCATCCATGATTTTTTAGATTTATTCTAAAGTCACGATGAGTATACAATGCAATTGTAAAAAGAATTAAAAATCCCAGTAGTTGTCGTAGCAATATTATAGTTTGCGGATTTAACTCATTTAGCGCAATTTTAGTTGCTACAAATGATGCTCCCCAAAAAGTAACTGCAAGCAGGGGCTTCCAGAAATGCAAAAGTTTATGCTTCATTTAAACTCTTGCTTTACTATTTAGATTTCTCTGTTTTCTTTGCTGAAGTATATTGTTCAATATCGTATTTTATCATTCTATCGGGCATAGGCAGTTTAACTATCTCAACTCCTGATTGTGTATAAAATTGAGTTGCCAGAGTATCATGAAAATCCGAGAATACAACAACTCTAAGAATGCCGGCTGCAATTAATGCTTTTGCACATGTTGTACAAGACATGTTTGTAATATAAGCGGTTGCTCCTTTTATATTAACACCATGGTTTGCCGCCTGAGTAAGTGCGTTTATTTCTGCATGATTTGTCCGGACACAATGGTTATCTACAACAAGACAGCCGACATCTTCACAATGAGGATGCCCAGGGAGGGAACCGTTGTAGCCGGTTGCTAAAACAAATCTATCCTTTACAAATAAACATCCACAATGCATTCTAGGACAGGTAGATCTTTCGGATGCAAGCATTGCGAGCTTCAAAAAATATTCATCCCATAGTGGGCGGCCAGAGTTTGACATATCTAAACTTTCAAATTATTTAGGAAAAAATAATCTTTAAATCATTCTTACGCAAAATAAAAACCAATTGAGATTGCTGCAGTCCGTTAAGTTACCCGGAAACAAGGCCATTATTATTAAAATCTCAGCATATTTTGCATATATCACCCCACTTGTAATTATGACAAATATAGAGCTGAGAAATATAGTAAGTAAGAATTAAAATTTTACAGTAAAAATAAGAAAGTTATTTCTCTCAAAAATACGTGACTAGCTTCGTTATTAAAAATGGAGGATAGTTTCTTATAATTTTATAATTTGAGTGATTCGGCAGTAACTTTGAACATCTCATCATAATTCATGATAAAATTATCCAGGGCATCTTCTGAAGGGAAATTAAAGACCTCCAGCAGGTTATGATCTGGATGTACGTCATTATCCCAGAATAATTGAGCCGTACCAAGCCGCTGAGTCATGTAATCCACCAGGTGGATAACTGAAACTAAATATTTATTTTCGTTACAGTTGTTGGGAGTATGGTGATAATAAATTGCATCACAAAGCTGCAAAGGGAAATTCCATTTCTCAGCAAGATATTTTCCTATTTCCTGATGTGATAATCCTATAATCTTTTTCTCTGCTTCAAGGATACTTAAATTCTCAGAGCTTGCTGTTTCAATTATTTGTTTAAACTCCGGGTTTAAATAATTATATATTACCAAAATTCCAATATCATGGAATAGGCCTGCCACAAAAGCCTCGCTGCCAAAATCAAATCCGAGATTCTGTGAAATCCCCTTTGCTCCTGTTCCAACAACTAGAGAGTGGAGCCAGAAATCCATTGGATCAAAGTAATCAGATGGGGCTGCCTTCATTGTTTCAACAAATGCGAGCGCCATAATGATGTTCTTTATTTCCTGAAAGCCGAGCACCAAAATGGCAAATTCAATTGAAGATACTTTCCTCTTTATGCCGTACAAAGGAGAGTTTGCAACTGCGAGGAGCTTAGCGGTTAACCCATGATCTTTTGCCATCATATCAGCTAATTGGCCTGTAGATGTTTTGGGATTATTAAGAAGCTTTGTGACTTCAAAGACTGCCTTTGGAATAAGGGGTAGACTTCTGATAGCCGATAAAACTTCTTCAGTCTTTTTTTTTCTAATATTTTGATCTAATTCGGGCAAAATTTATTTCCCTAAAACAAGTAATTTCTCTAAACACTCCGTATCTTAAAGACATTGGGTGATTTAATTAGGCTAATTATATTATATTTATTATCGAAACTTCCGGTTCGGAATTGAGCCTCATCGGGACAAGCGACATTCCGAGTCCTCTAGTTACAACAAGCAGCATTTTGCCGAAGTGAAAATCACCCCGTATATATTTGATTTCGAGCATAGTAGGGGACAAGTTTATAAATGGGAATAGAAATGTAACTTGTCCTCCATGTGTATGGCCCGCAAGCATTAAATCGTATCCGGTTTTAGATGCTCTTTCTGCAACATTTTGATGGGGCTGGTGAGTTAATAGAACTTTTAATGCATAGGAGGCAGTGTCCCAGGTTAATCTGTCTAATAAGGCTTTAGACACATGCTCAACATAAGTATTGGTTACAAAAGTAATTTTTATTTGAGCGCCATTTACATTTACAATTCTCTGACTGTCATCTATCATTTTAACATTGTATTTACGAAGAGCATTTTCTATTATATTTATACTTTTTTGAGGATTGTTTCTGAATGCCCAATTCTCATGGTCGCCTACACATGAATAAACTCCGTATTTTGCTTTTATTTTGCCTATATATTCTGCGGCAACATTTATATATTCAGGCGAGGAGCTTATTAAATCTCCCCCGATTAAGACTAGATCAGGCCGTGCGTTATTTATATCGTTTATAAATTTTTGAAGCCTCGGAGGATCGGTATACCTATCAGCATGAATATCCGAAACGAATACTATCTTGAAGTTTTTTAATTGAGGTGAAATATTCTCTTTGTTATAAGTAATTGTTCTGACTTGGATAGTATTATAATTATGAATTACATTTAACGGGATATAGGTTGCAAAAATTATTATTATTAATAATATTATTCCTGATTCCGCAAGTTTTAATTTTATATTATAATATTTATATATCGGGAAAAATATCAGCTTAAGTATTTGGATAAGAACAAAGAATAGATCCGATTGTATAACGAGAAGAATAAAGATCCAGAAAGGATAAATTATAAAATAATCAAATGCAGTATTTTCAGGGATATAGGCGGGTACACCCGTAATTTGTGAAAAGCACCAATTAACAATAAGAAAAATAGCATATATATTTAATATTACTGATACTATTATAATTGCAAGTTTTAATTTAGATTTTGGGATTTTCTTAATGATAGATTCAATTGCTCCGCTTAATATCTTAAAGAAATAAAATTCCACAAGAAAGATTAGTATTCCGAAAACTAAGGACAATAAGAGGTAACTCATATAAGTTTTCCTGGATTTTCGGAGGATAATTCATAGTATAAAATAATCTGTGCAATAGTGCCATTCATTCTTTCGAAATGAGTGCCCGGCCAATAGATTTTATTGCAATTTTCACATACATAAAATTCCTTTTGAATTGCTCTTACTTTCTCGGGGATTTTGTTTATAACGTTTCCCTTTTCAACTTTTTGAAGAAGTGAATTGCATTTCAGACAGCGGGTAAAATAATTAATTGATTGAATAAGATTGAAGCGGTATAAAATTTCACCAGCTTGCTTAACCGGATTAGTGTTTCTAACATAATAGCCATGAGTGACACGCTTCTGTTTTAACAATCCTGTATCTTTTGTTAGGATTGTCCGTTTCTCATTTATTGATATTTGAATTATTTCCTCGTCAGTATAATTGTTCATGTAATAAGTATCTATGCCAAGCATTCTTAAATATTTTGCAAGGGAGCCTAGATGTACATCAGCAATAAATTTGGGATTACGAAGAGGTTTCTCTCTTAAATGCTGGACTTCTTTAACATCTAAAGATTCGAATACTGGATAAATACTTATGTCGTCATTATCGTTAACAATATAATTAAATCCGACAGATTTGCCATTAGCCAGAATCATATCAACTTCCACATGCGGAATACCAAGCGATTCAATCATATCTTTAATTGAAGTCCTTCCTGAGAATTGATGAGTTAAACGCACTTTCTTATTTCCTTTCGGAAGAAAATCATTTAGTTCTTCATAAAAACGCAAGTTTACAGTTTTCATATTGCTAATTACGAAAACATAAAAGTAAAAAGCAATTTAAAATAGAAAGAGCGGAAAGAGAATCCGCTCGAATAAGAAAATAAGTTTATTTAGGGCAGGATTTATTCTTTTCCGTTACCGTTTATACTGTCGCTGCCTTCTACATCGGCTTCTTCCGGGACAACTTTAGCGATATCTGCAATCTTATCTCCTTCACTTAGCCTAATGACCCTAACACCTTGAGTGTTTCGACCCATAACCCTGATGTCTTTTACACTTTGCCTTATTACCATACCATGAGCCGAAATTATTACAAGTTCATCACCGTCAACAACTTCCATCATCGCAATCATCTTACCGACTTTATCAGAGGTCTTAACTGTGATAACACCTTTCCCGCCACGGTGGGTAATTCTGTAATCATTAATATCTGACCGTTTGCCAAATCCATTTTCTGTAACAACTAGGATGGTGTCATTTCTTTTTATAACCAAAAGACCGACAACAATATCACTCTTTTCCAATCTTATACCTCTGACGCCTGTGGCAATCCTTCCCATATCTCTAACATCTTTTTCATTGAAGCGGATAGCAAATCCGTTTTTGGTACCTAGTACAATGTCATTGTTACCGTCAGACATTTTAACCGCAATCAATCTATCGCCTTTAACAAGGTTAATGGCATTGATTCCTCCTTTACGTACGTTTCCGTAAGCTGAAAGAACAGTTTTTTTAATTGTACCCTGTTCTGTGGCCATAATAAGGTAATTATCATCTTTAAATTCTTTCACTGTAACAAATGCAGTAATTGTTTCATCAGCCTCTTTCTCAATAAGATTTAAGATAGATCTTCCTCTTGTAGCGCGGCCGCCTTCAGGTATCTCGAATACTTTTAACCAGTAAACTTTTCCTTTATCAGTAAAAAATAGAATATAGTGGTGAGTAGATGCGATAAACATATGCTCTATAAAATCGTCTTCTTTAGTACCCGCACCTGTTACTCCTTTGCCGCCGCGTCCTTGTTTTCTATACCCGCTAACCGGAAATCTCTTTATGAATCCTTTGTGCGAGATTGTAACGACAACATCTTCTTCAGCGATAGTATCTTCCAGTGAAAACTCTTCATAGTTATAAATTATTTCAGTTCTTCTTTCATCGCCGTATTTCTCTTTAAGCTCAAGAAGTTCATCCTTGATAATTAAATACCTTTTTTCTTCACTGCTGAGGATGCTTTTTAATTTTTCAATTAGCTTAATTACTTCTTTGTATTCATCCTCGATTTTCTTTCTTTCCAGACCGGTCAGCCTCTGCAGTCTCATATCAAGAATTGCTTTAGCTTGAATTTCAGACAGCTTGAACCTGCGCATCAAATTGCTCTTAGCAGTTTCAGCGTCCCTAGATTTTTTAATAGTCGAAATAACTTCGTCGATATTGTCGAGGGCGATAATGTATCCTTCCAGAATATGTGCGCGTCTTTCTGCAGCATCTAGGTCAAATCTTGTTCTCCGGATAAGTACATCCATCCTGTGTTTAATAAAGTGTTGCATGGTTTCTTTGAGGGCAAGTACTTTTGGTACACCGTTAACAAGAGCTAGCATTATTACACCAAATGTTGTCTGCATTTGGGTATGCTTAAATAATTGATTAAGTACTACAGTTGGTTGTGCATCTCGCTTTAACTCAATCACTACACGCATTCCGTCGCGGTCTGATTCATCCCGGATCATTGCAATCTCACTAATTTTATCCTCTCGAACGAGATCGGCAATTTTTTCAATTAGATTTGCCTTATTTACTTGATACGGCAACTCTGTAATAACTATATTTTCTTTCCCATTCTTTAAAGTTTCAGTATTAGCTTTAGCCCTTACAATTATTCTTCCTCTGCCTGTAGTGTAAGCTTCTTTAACTCCTTCATACCCATAAATAATACCGCCAGTAGGGAAATCGGGAGCGATAACATGCTTCATTAGTTTCTCTGAAGTAATGTCAGGATTTTTTATTAAGGCAATCAAGCCGTCAATCACTTCTCCGAGATTATGAGGCGGAATGTTGGTCGCCATTCCAACAGCAATTCCGCTTGAGCCGTTCACAAGAAGGTTTGGTAAATAGGAGGGAAGTACGGTTGGTTCCTGAAGTGAGTCATCAAAATTAGATACAAAGTCCACAGTATTCTTATCAAGGTCGCGGAGCATTTCATCTGCGATTCTGGCAAGACGTGTTTCAGTATATCTCATAGCCGCAGGCGAATCTCCGTCTACAGAACCGAAGTTTCCCTGTCCGTCGATAAGCGGATAACGGAGTGAAAAGTCCTGTACCATTCTCACCATTGTATCATAAACAGCTGAATCTCCATGAGGGTGGTACTTACCAAGAACCTCTCCGACAATTCTTGCGGATTTCTTATATGGTTTGTTATATGAAACTCCCAGTTCATACATGCCAAAGAGAACTCTCCGGTGCACAGGTTTCAATCCATCTCTTACATCCGGCAGAGCACGGGCTACAATTACCGACATCGAATAATCGATATAAGAAGATTTCATTTCTTCTTCCAATGAAACGGGTACTATCTTTTCAAAAATGGTTGCCATAATATTAATCTTTTTTTCTATTCCTGTTAAAGTCTTAAAGTAAATTTTATTTATCGGAGCTATATATCGAGATTCTTTACATACTTAGCATTCTTTTCAATAAATTCGCGTCTTGGTTCAACGGCATCACCCATCAGTGTTTCAAATATTTTATCTGCTGCTGCGGCACTTTCTAATGTTATTTGCAGTACTGTTCTTGTTTCCGGATTCATTGTTGTTTCCCAAAGCTGTTCAGGATTCATTTCTCCAAGGCCTTTGTACCTGGAAATTATAGCACCTTTAACTGATATTTCTTCTTCATTTTCCTGATTCACTTCTTCTACGACTTTGCCGTTGACTTTTAGCCGCTTTAGGATTTCGTCCCTCTCGTTATCATCAAAAGCATAGAATTCTTCTTTGCCTTTTTTGATCTTATATAACGGCGGCTGTGCAATATATACCTTGCCTTCATTAATTAATCCCTGCATGTGTCTATAAATGAATGTAAGAAGCAGAGTACGAATATGACTTCCATCCACATCGGCATCAGTCATTAAGATAATTTTTCCGTAGCGTGACTTTGCAGCGTCGAACTCAGCACCAAGACCGGCGCCTATGGCAGATATTATGGCTCTGATTTCATTATTTTCAAGGATCTTATTCATATTAGCTTTTTCAACATTTAAGATCTTTCCTTTAAGAGGAAGGATTGCTTGAAATCTTCTATCGCGTCCCTGTTTTGCAGATCCGCCTGCTGAGTCACCTTCGACAATATATATTTCGCAATGTTCAGGGTCGGTAATAGAACAATCCGCAAGTTTTCCTGGAAGGTTCATGCTGTCTAGTGCATTTTTTCTACGCGAAAGGTCGCGAGCTTTCCTTGCAGCTTCGCGGGCTTCTGCTGCACGCATACATTTCTCAATGATTTTTTTCCCTATACCCGGGTTTTCTTCAAGATATTCGGCTAGCTTTTCACCGACTAATGTTTCAACAGCCGATTTAGTCTCACTGTTACCGAGCTTAGTCTTTGTCTGGCCTTCGAACTGCGGCTCGGCAACTTTAACAGAAATGACAGCTGTAAGTCCTTCTCTAAAGTCATCGCCGGTTAAATTAATCTTGCTGCCTTCTTTAATCAATCCATTTTTAGCGGCATAATTATTTAGTGTTCTAGTCAGCGCAGTTTTAAATCCGACTAAGTGAGTTCCGCCTTCATGAGTATTGATGTTATTAACGTAAGAAAAAATATTTTCATTATAAGTATCGCTATATTGAAAAGCGATTTCGATCGGAGTATTGTCCTTTTCGCCTTCAATATAAACAGTTTTATGAATAGGTTCTCTGGTTTCGTCAAGATATTTTACAAATTCAATCAATCCACCTTTAAAATGAAACGTTTCTTCTTCGCCGCCGTTTCTTTCATCTTTAATATTTATTGTAATATTTTTATTTAAGTATGCTAATTCACGCATTCTTTCGGTGAGGGTGTCGAACTTAAATTTAGTAGCTTTAAAGATTTCTTTATCTGGGAAAAATGTAGTCTTAGTTCCGTTTTCGTTTTTCTTTGCTTTGCCGATTTCCCTAACCGTTTTTACAGGGGCCCCTCTTTTATATTCCTGGAAATAGACCTTCCCGTCGCGCTTTACTTCTACCTGCAGCCATTCAGAAAGAGCATTTACAACAGAAACCCCGACGCCGTGCAAGCCTCCGGAAACTTTATAGGTATTCTTATCGAACTTACCCCCGGCATGAAGCACAGTCATAACAATTTCAAGTGCAGACTTTTTTTCTTCCGGGTGAATATCTACCGGAATTCCTCTTCCGTTATCTTCAACAGTTACACTTTCATCTTTATTTATAGTAATAGAAATAAAGTCTGCAAATCCGGCAAGAGCTTCGTCAATACTGTTATCTACAACTTCATTTACCAAATGATGAAGTCCGCGCGGTCCGACATCCCCGATATACATTGCCGGGCGTTTTCTAACTGCGTCCAGTCCTTTTAGAACATTTATATTTTTCGCACTGTATTCATTTGTGCTATTTTCGTTTGACATTCAATTAATCCGATAGCTATTTATTAAAACTTATTTATGCAAATCTTATTTTATTTATTCTAATTTCTTTGAAGTAACTATTTACTTTGTCTATTATAATCTTTTCTCTAAACTTAAGTTCGAGTCTCCATGTGGGATTTTCAACTTTCAGTAATAGAGTGCTCTTATCTACTTTTACTGCTTTAACAATTTTTTCAAGATCCGGGAAGATTTTATAAAAATCCAAAACCACATCCGATTCGTCAATTATTTTTCTGAGACTTTCAAAGCCAGGCTCAGAATAGAAAGCATCCGACAAGCTTTTGAAGCTACTAGGCATAAACAATATTACCGTTTTCTAAAAAAATTAATTTATCGTTGTCACTCTTTTTCAAGTAAGAATGATTTGTAAAATCTGTTAAAGTAATGAAGGCCTGACCAACACTTTTAAGATAATCACTAATCTTCATTGAGCGGTTTGTATCAAGTTCGCCAAAGACATCATCAAGTAGAAATAACGGCAGCTTACCCGAACTGTTTTTAAGATAGAAAAACTCTGCAAAGCGAAGAGCTGTTTGAAAGGTTTTATGCTGTCCCTGCGAACCAAACATTTTTAGGTTTTTCCCGTTTATTTCAAATATGAAATCGTCTCTATGAGGACCTACGAGGTTAGACGCCCTTCTAAGTTCTTCTTCCTTTTTAGTTAAAATCAATTCCTTAAATCCGGATTCAATATCATTTCCGTCATATCCTTCCAGAAACCAATATTTAATTTCAGGGATTTCAATATCATCCATTATTTTCTTGTAAGAATCTTTTATGAATTCATCAAAGATCCTTGAAAAATTTCTCCTATGGCGGATGATTTCTACTCCAGTTTGAATAAGTTTTGAAGTCCACGCATCAATCTCTGTGAGCAAATCTGTTTTTCTGGTTTCCTTATAAAGGCTAAGCAAAGAAGATCGATGTCTTAGCGTCTTATTATAATCCAGTAAAAAGTTTAAATAAGTTTCACTTGCCTGAGAAATAATCGAATCCACAAGCCTACGTCTGTCGCTGGGCGGGCCTTGTGTAATTGCATGGTCGGCCGGTGTAAGCAAAACAACAGGGAATCTTCCGATGATATCCGCAGAGCGAGTAATTTGCTTCCCATTCTGGAAATAATATTTTTTGTTTTCGTTTAGCGAGTAAAAAATCCTTACCATATCCTCTGTACGGTCTTTGAAACTTCCTTTTATTTCAAATTCCGCTTCATTAAATCTTACAGCCTCACTGTCTGATTTTGAACTGCAGCTTTTAGTAGTACAAAGATAATACACCGACTCTAATATAGATGTTTTCCCTTGCCCGTTTCCTCCGATAATATAATTCAAATCTTCGGAAAAGTTTATCTGCGTATTCTTATGGCTCCTAAAATTTATTAAACCGATGGAGGACAATACCATATTAATTATTTAATCGAACAGGCATTAAGAGCATCATAAGTTCCTCATTTTCTTTTACTTCTGACGGTTCTATAATGCATGCTTTTGTGGGAGAATGCAGTTTAAAAATTATTTCATTTACATCCAGATGAGATAGAACATCATTCACGTATGCAGTATTAAAGCCAATATCCATCGGTTCGCCAGTATATTCACATAAAATATTTTCTTTGGCATTTGAACCATGATCAATATCTTCTGCAGAAACCTCAAGATTGTTTTTGCCTATTGAAAATTTGACTTGCTTTGAACTGGATGCTGAAAAAAGGCTCATTCGTTTAATTGTTGAGAGTAAATCCCCAGTCTTAATCTTCATAAGATTTTCATTTTCCAATGGAATTACGCTGTTATAAGCAGGATATTTTTCTCCTATAAGCCGGGATATAAATTCGTAGTCTCCTATGTAAAAAGAAATATTAGTCTTGCTTAAATAAATTTTTACATCAGTTTCGCCAAGCAGCTTTGAAAGTACTGAAATTGCTCTTTCAGGAACAACAAACTGTTCTTCTACTTCATGTTTTATGTTTTTGTTTACTAACTTTACAAGACGGTGCCCATCTGTAGTTACAAAACGAAGCCCGTCTTCAGAAAACTCAAAAAGAGTTCCTGTCATTGCCGGACGCATATCTTCCTTGCTCATTGCAAATGAAGTTTGATCAATAGCCTTTTTAAAATCAATTCCGTTAAGTACAACTTCATTTTCTTTTGAAACGGTCGGTATTTCAGGAAAATCCTCAGGGGATGAGTAACTTAAATTATAAACGCCGTTTTCTGTCTTTAATTTTAATTTAGAGTTCGATTCAGTTTCAAAATGTATTTGAGTTTCATCCAGAGACCTAACTATATCATATAGAAGCCTTGCAGGTATTACCATCTTTACATTTTGATCCACCGCAACATTTATAGATGAACGTAATGCAATTTCAAGATCGGTAGCACAAACATTTAAAGCCCCGTCTTTTATATCAAATAAAAAATTCTCTAAGATAGGCATTGGGGTACGCGAAGGAACCGCGGGGATTATCTTCGATAATAATTTTTCTAATACCTTACTGTTTACTTTAAATTCCATCAATAAATCTCCTTCTTCATAAGACGAAAAATACTAATTTTACGAGCTTAAAACAATGTAAATAATGATTATAGGGCAGATAATGGGAAAGAAAATTCGAATTCTGTTGTTCTTTTTGACTGTATCACCTTATTATTATGGACTTGTTGTTGTGGTTGTATTTTGTTTATCGCTATTTGAAATTGTAACAAATAATGTATATGCCCCACTAATCAATGTGCTGGTATAATACAATAAAATTTTTGTATCTGCACTAACATTAAATGTCCCGGTTAAATTACCTTGAGATGATGCACTGGTAGCACTTGCAGGTATTGAAAATGTAGTTGCATAATCGTATGTACCTTGAGGGATCTTTTCAATCTTCGAAGACTGCCCAGCAGACACATTAATTATTTGACCGCGAAAGTTTATAAATATTTCCCCCTGTGACTGATTATTAAATGTAATACTGTTGCTGATTGAAGAGGAACAGCTTATAAAACCAAACGAAAAAAATAAAACAACAGCAATAAAAAGTATCAGATTTTTCATATCCAGCTCTGGTTATTATATCATTAATATTTGGCTTTTTAACTACATCAAAAAATTAGCTTAAAAGAATTTAATTGTCAACCGGTTTATTTAATATGAATTCTTTGTTAACTAAATAAAATGTTTATATCTTCTTTCGTAAGTGTTTTCAGTACTCCGACTTCGGAAGAAATTGTATTTTCAAACAGTTCTTTCTTCTTTTCCTGAAGCTGAAGTATCTTTTCCTCTACACTATCTTTGGTAATAAACTTGTAAACAAATACATTTTTATCCTGCCCTATACGGTGAGTCCTATCTGTTGCCTGAGCTTCAACCGCTGGATTCCACCAAGGATCGTAATGAAATACATAATCTGCTGCAGTTAAATTTAATCCAAAGCCCCCAGCTTTAAGGCTAATTAAGAAGATTTTAATATTTTCATCTTCCTGGAAATTTTTTACACAGCTTTCCCGGTCGATTGTGCTGCCTGTCAGGTATTCATACACGATATTTTTTTGATTTAAATATTCTTTAATTATCTCAAGCATCTTTACGAACTGGGAGAAAACGAGCACTTTGTGATTACCTTCCAGAACACTATCCAATTGTTCCTTAAACTCTTCAAATTTACCTGATTTACATTTATAATTTCCTTTAACTAACAAAGGGTGATTACAAATCTGACGTAATCGCAACAGTCCCTCAATTACTTTAAAGCCTGATCTCTTAATCCCTTTTTCTTCAATTTCATTTATTATTTCTTTCCGTATAGATTCTTTCCATATATTATATATTTTTTGCTGCTGCGGCTCCATTTCGCAGTAATGAATCATTATTGTTTTATCCGGAAGTTCACGAGCAACAATTTCCTTCTTTCGCCTTAGAATAAAAGGATAGATAGTCTTTTTTAGATATTCAGCCGCGGAATTGTCATTTTCTTTTTGAATTGGCTTTATAAAAGCATCCTCAAATTTTTTCATTGAACCGAGCATACCGGGATTCAAAAACGACATTTGAGACCATAGCTCAAGCAGATTATTTTCGACAGGTGTTCCAGTAAGACACAACCTGTGTTCGGCTTTTATTGTTTTTACAAGCCTTGCCGTCTTTGCAAAAGGATTTTTTATCTTTTGAGATTCATCGAGTATTAAATAGTTAAATCTTATTTCAGAAAACAGCTCTATATCCCTTAATAATATGTGATAGTTTGTCAGAATTACATCATAATTTTCAAAATGAAGTATATCCTCCTTAATGCGGTTGATACCAGTGTGGTTTAACATTTTAAGATCAGGAGAAAATCTTTTGGCTTCATTTATCCAGTTAAATACAACCGAAGTAGGTGCGACAACAATGTCCGGTAATGCTTTCCCATTTTCCTTTTCTTTTAAAAGAAGCGCAAGCACCTGGATGGTTTTACCAAGTCCCATATCATCTGCTAAGATACCGCCGAATTTATAATCTTTTAAAAAATAAAGCCAGTCAAAACCGAATTTCTGATATGGGCGCAATACATTTTGGAAGGATTCAGGGACGTTCATTGTACGAATATTATTGAATGAATTTAACCGTATTACATGTTCTTTGTATGAGTCATCTGTTTCCGCTGCTGCCGCTTCATTTATGAGTTGGTCAATTGCATTTGCTTGTAATTTTGAAAAACGAAGACTTGCCTGATCGAATTCATCTTGTTTTCTAATTATCTCACCGAACGAAAAAGCACTCTTAAATTTATTAATCCATTTTTGCGGAATTATACCAATGGAACCATCTTTAAGCTGTACATATTCTCGCTTGTGTTTGATTGCTTCAAGTAGAGCATTAAATGAGATCGAAGTTCCATCAAAACAAATTTCAGCCTTTACATCGAACCAATCAATGCTTGACGAAACTGAAAAAGAAAACGATGGAGTCGAAGTATTGACTTTGAATTTACTTAAATTAGTATCTCCATAAATTTCAAATCCCATTTCCCTTAAAAAAGTCAAAGCATCAAATAAAAAGTTAATCGGGTTACCGCGGGGAGCAAAAATTCCTTTTTCAAGTTCCTTTACATGGAATTGTTGTATTTCACTGTATGCTGTTTTTTCGGTAATTTTGTCCCGTACTATCCTTATAAGTTTCTTATCTTTAAAGAAAGAGGAGGCAGTGCCATTTTCATCATAATTTAATTCATGTTCCCCGTAAGCGAACTTCAATATTATTTTTAATTCACTATCTACTTCATCAAAATAAATCCGTTTTATCGGGACAGACGAGATCTCTTCTACAATATATTTATCTGAATATATAGGAAGGTTTTTCGAAAGTTGCGGCAGCAAATTTTGTTCGAAATATTCCAGATAAACTTTAGGTATGGAAATTTTATTTAAATTATGATAAAAGTTATAGAATTGACCATAGTTTAAATTAGAGACACGGAAAATTTTATTATCTACCAAAACCCAAAGCGGATTATCTAGTATAGGTATTATATCTTTCCCGGGTTTAAGCTTTTCATTATTAAAATTAATTTGAAGAGAAATACATATATTCTCACCATCATCATTAAACAAAAGTCCTGCACTTCCTTCTTCCTTCTGGATGTGAATTCTTTTACCGGGTTCCGCATATCCAGTCGAAAGATAAACGGTTCTATCAGATAAGAATGCTAGAATTTCATTAAATAAATTAGCATCGTTTAAATGTTCTTTTAAATTCGAACCATATTCTTCAGTTGAAACGAGATCAATCGAATATTCACCGTAATTCTTAGAAAGCCTGTCAATTATTAATTTTTCCTGTAATGGAAGTGGAGGTAAATTAAAGAAGTTTGTACTTTGTAATAATTCCGCCGGAGTATTGATCCCGTCCTTTTTAAGCCTTTGTTTGATTGCGAATAGGATAGTTCGATATCCTTTCGGTTGAATTACATAAGCAATTTTGTATTTAATATCTCCATTCTTTCTAATATCATGTTTTATCAAATTTGAAATTTGACCTTTAAATTCTTCAAACTTTGCCGCTTCCTTTTTCTGTTCAATTTCTTTTAGCCATTGCTTCCGATCATTGGAAGATGTTCCCTTATTTATTGAAATACTTATTTCATGATTTAAGTTTATTCCATTTGAGAAAGATATATCTCCCGTATCGAAAAAGTTATTTTCCTTTAACTTATAGAGAACAGCAACTATATGCTTACAAATTCCTTTTGAATTGTATGCGCATGAGCAAAAAGTCTGAATAGGAAATTTTTTGTTGTCAAATTCAATTTCTACATCATAGAGATTAGAGCCTTTTACCGATGCAACGGCCTTATGGGCTGAAGACTTTAAATCAGTTACAGCTCCCTTTAGGAAATAGAGGTATCCTCGTTTTCTGATTTTGTCATCAATCAAATTATCTAATAATGCTCTTAATTCTTTCATCAAATATTATTATACATAATCCATGCTATCCCAGTCTATTAAAATAATTAAAGCAGAGTTGAATAAAAAATAAGGAATGTAGTTTATTATTTAATTATTTGATATAGGGAATCAATTGCGTTAGTTAGATCATATTAAGCAAGGTAATTTTAGCTCACCTCAAGTGATTTAAACTAGTTTCCTTCCTGACTTTTGACGCTCGATAAAAAAGGAGGAAGTCGTTTCAGTAACTCATTGTTATATAAGCGATTAATTTTTTGTCATAACGATTTTACCGCACTAATGGTTATTTTAGTGCATG
>Ga0075269_10000012_pt1 | contig 39342 bp, 32 predicted proteins | sample SF_Rice_5C_0N_10_FD_69773 | JGI IMG/M metagenome (GOLD analysis project Ga0075269, IMG submission 69773) | Rice paddy soil microbial communities from Twitchell Island, California, USA - SF_Rice_5C_0N_105 | ecosystem: Environmental > Terrestrial > Soil > Paddy field/soil | place: USA: Twitchell... | reverse complement strand
ATTAAAGGCCCTCCTTGAATACCGGGCATTACCATGCTATCAAAAATTTCTGACATCAGCTTTAATCTATCTCCTTTTGGAGTTTTAATACCTAATTGGTTTTCTTTATCCTTCCCTATCAGAATTATTCCTCCGCGAGGCCCTCTTAATGTTTTATGTGTTGTTGATGTAACTACATCGCAATACTTAAGCGGATTGTCTAAAAAACCTTTAGCAATCAAACCGGCTGGATGAGCCATATCGCACATTAAAAACGCACCTACAGAATCGGCAATCTCTCTAATTTTTTTGTAATCCCATTCACGCGAATATGCACTTGCACCAGTAATAATTAATTTTGGCTTTTCTTTTTTAGCTAAATCTTCAATTAGATTATAGTCAAGCCTTTTAGTTTCTTTATCTAATGTATATCCAATTGCTTGATAAAGTATTCCCGAAAAATTAACAGGAGAACCGTGAGTCAAATGCCCGCCATGAGCTAAACTTAACCCTAGAAATTTATCTCCCGGTTTTAATAACGTCATAAGGACAGCCATGTTTGCTTGCGAGCCGCTGTGGGGTTGCACGTTTACATATTCTGCGTCAAATAATTTTTTCAATCTCTCCTTTGCAATATTTTCTGCCATATCTACATATTCACATCCGCCATAATATCTTTTGCCTGGATATCCTTCAGCATATTTATTTGTTAGAACTGTTCCTGCAGCTTCTAAAACAGCCGGGCTTACAAAATTTTCTGATGCTATGAGCTCTATATATTCCTGCTGTCGTTTAGTTTCTAATGAAAGTACTTCAAATAAATTTTTATCATGTTTTAAATATTCGTACATTATGATCTCATATTTATTAAAAAATTATTCACTTTGGCTTCTGATAAACCACAAGCTTCCGAGGCTTAATCCGGCATTCAAGGTTATCGTTCGCTCTCTGATTAAGTTAGTTTCAGTAGAGCCTCGAATAGCATACTGTATAGCAATATCAATAGTGTTTGTTGGGCTCAATGGATATGAGAACCCTCCGGCAATTGAGAATTGATTAATTCCAATACCGCCAACTTGATAAGGGGTTTGTTCATAACTGATACCTGCACGCCAAATAATTCTCTGCCAATCGGTCATTCCAAGATCAAATGCCGGTACATATTCAAAACCACTACTTAATTTTAACGAGTTGCGAAGTTCACTGTCTTTAATATTGTTGAATGAATAATCTGACCATGATTGGGCCGAAGCATCTAATGTAAAATAGTATTTCTTTTCTATTGCAAAACTTAATCCACCTGAAATTCTCATCGGAATCTTCATATCAACAGTGCCAATTCCTATAGTATCAATTCTAACATTAGAAGCAGAAGTCATTAAAGTATCCGTACTCAAAGAAGAGATATAATTAAATGACAAGCCTATTCTAAAATCAGATATTGATTTTGAATTAAAAAGCTTCGATATATCCGGGCTTATTAATCCAAAAGTAGTTCCGACCCCGCTTGGGTTATAAGTTTTATCGAAGGATGTAGATGCATCGCTGCTTGTATTATTAGGCTCTGTAGTTGCGTTGTAATTCATGCTTCCAAAGTAATACTCGAAAGTTGCGCCGATGCTTAAATCAAATGGAAGTGTATATGAACCGCCTATAAAAGTTTTTGATAACCCTCCGGTACCATTATATAAAATATTATAAGTATCAGAGGTGGAAGTAAAACCAACATTTTTATCTTCCACATTGTAATTTATGCTGGTATAAGGAACAATACCCATCGCAACTGCAATTCCGTTTGCACGGCTCACTGGAAAAGCAAAAGTAAATCCGCCGAATTGTGCTTTGCCGCTGAATGAATTCGATAAATTATTCGATAGATATAATCCGCCGTATGATAAACTTGCTACAATTCTTGTTATTTTCAATCTATTCCATGAAGCTGGGTTGTTTATTGATATGAATTGAGGATCGGAAAGTGATATCCCAAGTCCCCCAATACCTAAGCCGTCAGCTGAATATGAATAGTCTATGTCTCCAATGCCCATTCTTGTATAGGTCGAACCGACTTGGGCATTTGTATAAATTCCTACTGCTGAAAATATTATAAATAAAATAATTATTCTTTTCATTATCAATTTCTGGATGTAAATGTTATTGTTAATCTTGGCCGCAATGATCTGTTAGCAGCATTACTTCCTTTAAGTGCATATAAGTCAAGTGCATCGATCTGATCATAAAGCATTAGTAATATTCCCTCGTTTGTTCCTTTATCCACCCAGTTTTGAACAAAAGGTGCAATGTTCACTGAGTAAGTATTTCCGGACAACGAAACAGTTATTGGACTCGTACTGTCATAAGCTGAAGCTGATGAATCAGTAAGATTATAAAGTGTTAGTGCATCGACCGGTGAACTACTTTTTATCGAAGCTACTGTATCTTCAGTTAGTGTTAATGTTGCGTTATTAATTATAGCATGCTTCGGAAGTGTCGAGACATCAAACCAGAGCTTTGAATTTATGGCTAAGCCGCCTTGAACAGCGATTTCATCATTTGCTATTGTTGGCATTGATCCAGTTACTACTGTTGTTGACTGCAAAGGGTAGAAATATAATGTATCTGAATAAACCCCTGGCTTTTGAACAACAATTATTAATTGTGTTTCACCACTTCCACCGGAACTTATGTTTTGATATCCTTCTACTCTTTGACAATTTAAGTTAGGAGTTATATATATTCCATAATTAGAAGATTGGTTCGTGTCAGCTAGATGTTTTAACCACTGAGTTGTTACTGAGTTATTTATCTGGAACGAAGTTAATGAATCTGAGATAGTCTTATTTGAACTTACATCCGATTGATCATATTGTAAACTGGATACATTACCGCCGTCAATTGTTGTCGGATCCCATGAACTCAATACATTGTGAACTGAGAAATCATATGCTGAATTCGAATCTCCGTATAAATAGGATTTTATTAATATTATGTTCGAGTAGGTTACGCTTGCAGCACCACTTATAATATCTTGTCCCATTGTATCAGTCAGTGCTCCTGAAAAACTGACCAAAGCTGATGCCTGCACATTAGCTTTCTTTCCTACCATAAACGATAGTGCATTTCCCATTGGAACCGATTGTGAATAATATGAAGATGTTTGTTTTAGTGAATCTTGATATGAGTCTATGTGTTTTAAGTTTATATAATCCTTTTGTAATAGGTTCAAACCAACTGCGGTAGGATTATCATTGCATGAACTGAAAATGAAGACTGCAGTAATAGAAAGAAAGAATGCCAATGTGTATTTTATCAATTAATTTTCTCCAATATATCATTTTGAATTATTGAGCAAACCTCAAAAATATCTTGAACAACAAAAGTGGGAAATTTATTTTGATTTTTCAAGATAGAAATGCTCTCCTCACCATACCCGGTTTTTACCAAAATAGTTTTTAATCCTGAGTTAATTCCGCATTCAATATCAGCAGCACTATCTCCGATAAAATAGGATTTTGATAAATCTATATTCAAGTCATTTGCTGCCTTTAAGACCATTTCTGGGGAAGGCTTCCGGCACCGGGATTCCTCTTCAGAATTAAAATCAGGATGTGTAGTACAATAATAAAATGCATCAATTGAGACATAATCTGCGGCAAGTAATTTATTTATTTTCTCATTAACTGCCTCTACCATTTCTTTACTTATCAAACCTCGGGCAACACCGGATTGATTCGAAATGACAATTAACTTAAATCCTAATTTATTTTTAAGAAATGAAAGCGCTTCCCCTACGCGTGGAAACAATTTTACCTTTTCCGGATCTCCTAAATACCCTGGATCTTCATTCAGAGTTCCGTCTCTATCAAGGAATATAGCATAAACAGACATTATTCGTTATTCAAAACAGTCTTATATAATTCAATATATTTTTTAGCAGATGAAGTCCAGCTAAAATCGCATTTCATTCCATTACGCATTATCTTTGTCCAGGTTTTCTTATCTTCAAAAGTCTTTAACGCTCTCTTTAATTCTTTTAACAGTGCCTCTCCTTCATAAGGTCTAAAAACAAAACCATTACCTTCTTCATTCTTATCACTAAATTTAATAACTGTATCGGCAAGGCCACCTGTTTCATGTACTATTGGAACAGTGCCATACACAAGGCTGTACATCTGGTTAAGTCCGCACGGTTCGTACCTGGATGGCATTAGCAATATATCTGACCCGCCTTCTATTAAATGCGCCAATTCATCATTAAAGCCTAAATAACATGCAAATTTACCACGGTATTTTACACTCATTTTCTCAAAAAAGTTGTGGTATTTTCTTTCACCGGTTCCTAGTAAAATCATCTGAACATCAAGTTTCATTAATTCCGGAAAGATCTCTGAAACTAGATCCATTCCTTTTGCATCGAGCAGCCTGGAAATAACTCCTATAATTGGAATATTTTCTTTAAATTCAAAACCGAATTTCCTTGCTAATTCTTCTTTATTCTCTAGTTTCCCTGCCAGATTCTTTGAAGAAAATTTTTTCGGCAGTAGCTTGTCTTTTTCAGGATTCCAAACGTTGGTATCAATACCATTTATAATTCCAAATAAATCATTTTTCCTTTTCGACAAAACATTTTTTAATCCTGCTCCAAGTTCATCATCGGTTCTTATTTCATTTGCATAAGTCTCACTTACGGTATTTATTACATCTGCAAATAGCAGGCCCGACTTCATGAAATTAATCTTACCATATATTTCTAGGCCTTTGTCTGAATTAAGTTCTTCAGGCATACCTGTTTTTTGAAAAGAAGATTTAGGGAACATCCCCTGATAAGCTAAATTGTGGATAGTAAATACAGTTTTAAATTTGGTAAACAGTTCATTATCTTTATATAAATTTTTCAAATAAGCAGGTACTAATCCACATTGCCAATCGTTACAGTGTATTATATCCGGGATCCATCCAAGTTTTGAAATTAATTCAAATACTGCATTTGTAAGAAGGATAAATCTCTCATCATTATCCGGATAATCTTCTCCGGTAAACGGATCGACATAAAGACTATTTCGGCTGCCGAAATATTCGTGATTATCAAGGAAATAAATTTGTACTCTTACTTTTTGGCCAGGAAGAAAACATGATTTAAGTGAAAATATTACATCTTTTTCCCCAATTTTAATATGAATGTCTTTTAACCTGACTACTTCATGAATTTTGAATTTCCGGTCGTCTACAGCACCATATTTAGGCACAACTATCCTTACTTCATGACCTAACTCCATCAGCATTTGAGGCAAAGCAGATGACACATCCGCTAAACCGCCAGTTTTAACAAATGGAACAATTTCTGAAGTAACATAAAGGATTTTATACTTCTTTGCAGCCATAAATACAAAATTTCTTATGAATAACGTTGCAAGTTACGAAAATAAAATGCTTTCTCAAAAAACTTGAAATGATATGAAATCTCAATTTATCTATAAAACAAGCTAAACTGATCGATTTTTTACCAGAATGCCAGCTCTGTCAAAAATAAATTATATTTTATTTTACTTAAGTTGACCGCTTATACAAAATACGTTTACTTTCAAATTTATACAGTGAAAATTGCTTCTGCCTACTTTACCTTATATCCCGAATCTTTAATAAATGTGGTAATTACTTGGAAATTATAATCTAACATATCTCCAATTCCGGCCTACTACCTACCCAAATCCTACCATGACGGCTTCATAATGGCTTAAAGCCATGCTTTTAAGCGGTTATGAAGCCATCATGATCGAAGGAAGATCGGTAGTATGTCTGTAGTATAGCTGAATTATCATTTAATCCATTATGCCTGGGTTAGAATGTTATGATAGCGAAAATGGCATAAATTTGATAATAACTAAACTTTATGACGGTCAACTTGAATTATTTTAATAAACCATAGCACTAGCATTATAGCCTTACAATTGCTAGTGCCTTAGCATCAATCTGCTCAAAATTTCCCCGTCTATCACGGGTTTTTCACCATTTCCCTTTATCATTCTATATACTTTTACAAGAAGGAATCGAGCTGAACTTTAAAGTACAAAAACCTTACTACTGTTTAGCATTCTTTTATAGTTTCTGGTGGAATTCCCATACCCTTTCCTCAGCCCTTTTCAGTGATTTGGTTATTTTTATTCTTTGGACTTAGCTAAATTCATCCATACTTAGTTTAGAAATGTCTTACAGTATTGCCCTTCGCTACTTTCCAGTTTCAATGCCCATCTCCACATATTAGTCTATATCCAGGTAAATCCAATTCAAATCAAGAGAAAATGGTGTGTAAAGCTATTACAGAGGCCTTCCTGGACGGCTTGATATCGGTTTTACAAGGTATGTAGTCTAATGTTTTACTTACGTGTTAAGATAGATCATTGTTTATCAATCCGAAGGTCAATAGAGATAAAACTGATTGTAAAATTCACTGTATAAATTAGAAAGTAAAAGTTTTAATAGAATAATCAACATGACTTAAGCGGAAGTTCAGTAAATTTCATTTTAATTAAAATATATGAGCTTAACCGGTAAATAATTTTGTTGTGAATTTAGAGAATAATAAGACTAGATTTTATCCAAATCATCTATTTTACTTGTTTTTAGGCCTTGAATTTATTTCAGATAGTGATATATAATAATAATATTTTTTGTACTTTACTTTCTGTAAATATGTAAATTTTTTATATTAGAAACGTACAGTTCGGAAATTGATTTAAATTTATATGAGATTCTTATTTTATCTTTTGTTTCCAGTGTTAATTCCTTTTGCCGTCATTTTTTATTCATGCGGAACCTCTACCGGAAGCAGATACCAACAAAAAAACCAACAAACCTCAAAGAACGAAAAAGAAGAAAATAGAATAGATAGATATCCAGAAGATTTTAATTTGTCCAGTTATCATGCAAAAATTGATTTGCCTGATTCAAGCAAAAAGAGCACTAGAGATTCAGTTGAATTATGGTATGGTTATGATAACACACCCAGTAATTTTGATACAACTCAGATACCTTTGAAAACAATGGAAGGTTATAGAGTACAGGTTCTTATAACCGACGATCTGGATGAAGCAAATAATATGCGATCAGAGATTTATTCAAAGACAAACCAGAAGGCTATATATATTGTTTTTGATCCTCCTTTTTACAAGGTTGAAGTTGGAGATTTTCAAAATATCGCTGATGCAAATAGCTTTAGTTTCCAATTAAAACAATTAGGTTATAGTGACGCAAGAGTCATAAATGAAACAATAAATATATTTTAATAGCTCAAATAATATGTTAAAAGTTTTTTCTAATCCAACACAAATTATAACTGTAAATACTTCAGGTAAAAATTATAAAAGAGGTAAAGAACAAAATGATATTGGGCTACTTTCGGGTTATTCTTTAGTAGTAGAAGATGATATTATAAAAGATTTCATACCAAGTTCTTCGATTAAGTATTTTGAAACTGATGAGATAATTGATGTAAAAGATAAAATAATTCTTCCGGGATTAATTGATTGTCATACTCATACTGCTTTTGCCGGAACACGCTCCGATGAGTTTAAAGACAGATTATTAGGAAAAACTTATGAAGAAATTGCAAGGACAGGCGGTGGTATCAATAAAACTGTTGCGGCAGTTAGAAAAGTAAATACTGAAGAGCTTATTCAAATTATATCACCACGGATCGATTATTTTATTTCACAGGGCATAACCTCTCTAGAAATAAAAAGCGGGTATGGTTTAGATTTTGAAAATGAAATAAAATTATTAAAGGTGATTTCATTTTTAAGTAATAATTATGAAATTGATATAATTCCAACATTCCTAGGGGCGCATGCCTTTCCGCCTGAATTTAAAGATAATCATAAAGCATACATTGATTTAATCGTAAACGATATGCTGCTTTATATTTCAAATAACGAACTAGCAAAATTCTGTGACGGTTTCTGCGAAGCTACTGCCTTTTCATTGACTGAGCTTGAAGAAATTTTTAGAAAAGCTAAGTCTCATGGGATGGCAATAAAAATCCACACTGACCAGTTTAGAAATCTCGGAGGAGTCGACCTTGCATTAAATTTAAAAGCAATTAGCGCAGATCATCTCGAAGTGGTTGATGAAGAAGATATTAAAAAACTTGGGAACTCAGAAATAGTTTGCGTACTTCTTCCAGGTGTTTCCTTCTTTTTAAATGCTGCTTACGCTCCGGCTAGGAAGTTAATTGACAATAATGCAATAATAGCATTATCTACAGATTATAATCCCGGTTCATCGAATATTTGTAGTCTTAATTTGATCATGAGCTTAGCTGCTCTTAAAATGAAGATGACTATTGAAGAAACAATATCAGCAGTTACAATAAATGCTGCAAAAGCATTGATGATAAGTGAAGAGCGGGGCAGCATTGAAATAGGTAAAAAAGCTGATTTTGCTATTTTTAATACAAATGATTATGTAGACCTCGTATATAAAGTCGGTAAGAATTTAAATTATATGACTGTTAAAAATGGGAATGTAATTTATATCGCAGATTAGCTTATAAAATACTAGGTATAACTGAATTAGAGTTCAGTAATATCTATATTCTCCATCAGCTCTATACTTATTAACTTTTTTCTTCAAGGAGCAATTCTTCATTATTTATCTTTATCAAACTCAACATTAATATTAGTTATAGTCCATCTAGGTCGCAAGTTTATTGTATCAGGATAAAAGACAAACTTTTCTGCCGGCCTAAATGGTATAGGAGTGCCATAAGAATATGTGCCGCTGCTGTCTGTATCATAATACCCCCAAAGGAAATATTTTCCCGGTTGAATTCTTTCAAAACTATATTTAGCTGAATTATTCAGCGGCAACTGATATTTAAGTTTATCTGCCTCTATTCCCTGTAGAATTAAATAAGGATTCTTAGAAAAATCTACTCTTTCAACAATGCCAGAAATTCCTGTAAAATCAAGCCCGTTTATAGTTCTGAATTTGTATTGATAAACAGAATCATATGCATTTCCGGCAGCATCCTTAAATCCATTAAGATTAAGCTTTATAATGTATTCTGAATTGGCTTTTAGTCTTTGCTGGGGTAAAACACTAAATGAAGCATCATCAATAAAATAAATATCTATGGGATATTGTAACTTTGAAGTATCAGCTAAGGAAATATTTTTCTTAGCAATTGAAGAATCAAATCCATCGTTGAATGAGAATGTAATAATAGGATTTAGGAAATCTACTTTATCCGAATTTGTCGGGGGAATAATATTGGATATGCTTGGTTTATTTGTATCTGATTTATCGCTCAATGTAACCTGGACAATGTCATTCTTAAAAATATTTCCGAATTTATCTTTTATTGAATCTGCAAATAAATAAACTTCATCCTTCACTGGGAGGTTAGCTTTTGTAACTAGAACCATTTCCTTTGGTTTAGTGTTACCTTTAAAGGCATAAATAAAAGCAAAATTCTTATTATTGGTTGAATCAACTAAAGTAAAATTCTTCGAATTAATTGTAGAATTGTCAACCTCTTTAGTAAAATTTAAAAGAATGTGGTATTTATCAGTCATCGATGCGCTTATAAGTCTTGGTTTAACTGTATCCATTTTTGTTAAGAAAAAATTTATTCCTGTTGCAATAGAGTCGGTATCGGATAATTTTATATCACTAGATGTCATTCCAATATCATCTTGATCTGGTTGGTAAATCAAATCTTTATATTGGTCTTTTACAGCGAATATTCTATATGATGAAGGTGCAAGGCCTAATAATTTAAAAGAGCCGTCAATGCCGGTTTGTGAAATAAAATCCGGTTTATTTTTCATTGGATTAATTAAACTATCTCCTATCGTATAGGCAAATATCATTATACCTTCGGGCTTTTCATCGAAAACTCTGCCTTCTATTTCACACCTATCGATTTTACTTCCGGTCGAAAAAGTTAACGTATATGATTCAGCCATTCGGTTGTGGTTATAATAATCTTGTAGATCCGTCCCAACTGTTAATACATAGGTGGTATTCATTTTCAGCTTCGTTGGAAAAGTAATTTTGACTGAAGTCCCTGTCCAATTAAAATCTAGGTCGCCATCAATTGCAGGTGAGATGAATAATGTATTTTTCAAAGTCTGCTTATCTATATATTTTGAAAAATCGAATTGAATGTAACCTTCTTTAAAATTAGTTGTCCCGTTTGTCGGGTATACATCAACAATTTTTGGAGGAACAGTATCAACTGCACCGCCTCCGGGAGTTAGTTGGTTAGCGCATCCCGATAATAATATAAAATATATTAATTGGAGAACAGCTTTGGAATGGCTGAATTTCGTTATTTTATCTCGGCTGCTTAATTTCTTATTTAATTTACGGGTTCCATTATGGAGTAACATTATGGTTGTTTCTATATTTTTATTTGGAATCAATCCTGGATTTTGACAACATTACAATTGTTATGTTTATTAATTTTTTTTTAATGAATCAAGCCTTTTATAATAATTACCTGCATTCTTTAAGTGCTCTCGATAATCAGATGTAAATCGATGGCCTCCGTTTCCGTCAGCTACGAAATAAAGATAATTTGTTTTAGCCGGGTATAGTGCTGCTAAAATTGCAGCTTTATCAGGGTTATCAATAGGCCCGGGCGGAAGACCGAAATTTTTATAAGTATTATAAGGAGAATTTATTTTTAAATCATTGTTATTTAATCTTACCCATTTCCCTTTTTTGGCAAATTCAACTGTAGGATCTGCTTGAAGTTTCATTCCTTGCTTTAAACGGTTATAATATACTCCTGCTATAATTGGCATTTCTGATTTTTTATTTGTTTCGCCTTCAACAATAGAAGCGACTGTAAGTATCTTTGAAATAGAAAAACCCAGTTTTTTTACTCTCTGCCTTATTGAATCGCACATGAAATTCTTAAATCCTTGAAAAAGAATTTTAACTGCCTCAGCAGGTGAACTCCTATCATAAATAAAATATCTTTGTGGGATAATATAGCCTAACAATGAAGGCGAATTTACACCTAACGAATCAAGGAAATTTTTGTTTCTGCATAAATTCAATACTTCAGTTGAATCAGTATATATGTCTTTTTGAAGTTGAGAAGAAATCCATTGAAGTGATGAACCTGGAATAATTACAACAGACTTAAGCAAATCTCCTTTTCCGCTTATAAAATAGTCGAGTAAGTCAAGATAGCTAAACCCGTTCGGAATATAATATCTGGCAGCTTTTATTCTTTTCTCAGCACCATATATAAAAGCAGCTATCTTAAAATTCGTCTTGCTTGGAATAATTCCCTTTGAATATACATCTTCAACAATTTCAGAAAAAGGTTCGCCTCTTCTCACTTCAACTTCAATCGGCGAATTACCATTGTAATTGTTTGGAGTAAAAAAAGTCGAGTACATAATTACAAGCATAATAAAGAAAAATATCCCGACAATAAATATTTCTTTCTTTGAAAAAAGTTTGCTGAGGCCTAATTTCATCTTTTTTGCTGAAATGTTAAAAATATTTCCTTTTTCATGTTCTTCATGTTGAATCGCACGGGATTCGTCTAAAATACGTTCATAAATTCTTTGCAGTGCTTCTTTGGTTAAAGGTTCCTCTACATAAGAACCTATTCTTTCGGCAATTTCTTTTTCTCTTTGAGGATTATATGTCGGAAGGTTCATCGAACCTTTCACCCTGCCGATAAGGACAGAATGCAGAGTACGTTTACTTATTAAATGAACAACTTGCCTATCTATATCATCAATTCCATCTCTTAACTTTTTAAGTAATTCTTCTTTTTCACTAACTGAGAGTGTATTTAATTCACTTTCTATCTTTTTTATTATGTTATCCATCTAAATCTAGTTTAGTACAATTCTATTTATAATGTCGGGTCATCCGGCAAAATGTGCCTTGGTCAATCCCGGGAAAGGACTATAAGTCAATTCTGATTTTATGCCTTGCTCATATAGGTTTAATCCGCGAAATGCAATCATAGCTGCATTGTCACCACAGAACTCCATTCCGGGAATTACAATTTTTTTATTATACTTTTTTGCTAATAAACTAGCTGATTCCCTTAATAATTTATTAGCTGCAACCCCTCCTGCAACCGAGAGCGAATTAACTTGAAAGTTTTTTAGCGCCTTCTCTATATTTTTTAATAAAGCTTTCACTACGGCTGCTTGAAATGATGCAGCTATATCATTTAACTCATTCTCCAGGATAATTTTATTCATGGGGTATTTTTTTTCTACATATCTTAATACCGCAGTCTTCAATCCGCTGAAAGAAAAATTGTATGGCTCTTTCAATTCAGCAACAGGAAAATTTATTTTACTTCCATCGCCAATTGCTGCAGCTTTTTGAATCTTGGGTCCGCCGGGATAACCTAAACCTAAAACCTTGGCTACCTTATCAAAAGCTTCTCCTGCAGCATCATCTACTGTAGTTCCGAGCTTTCTAATCTTCGAATGGCTTTCTACAATAAGAAGTAAAGTATGCCCTCCGGAAACCACTAGCGCAAGATATGGAAACTCAGGCTGCTCTTCCATTAAGAATCCGGAATATATATGGCCTTCAATATGATTAACTGCCACAAATGGCTTTTGAATAGAGTATGCCAGACCTTTGGCAAATGTTAGCCCGACCAGCAGCGCTCCAATTAATCCAGGCCCGGCAGTAGAGCAAACAAGGTCAATATCGCTCAATTCCAAGTTGGATTTTTTAAGTGCATCCTTGAGCAAGGGGATCACTATCTGTAGATGCGCGCGGCTTGAGAGTTCCGGAACGACTCCGCCGTATTTCGAATGGAAATCCTGGGACGAAATTAAATTCGCTGTAAGCTTTCCATCAGAAATAACTGCAATTGAAGTCTCGTCGCACGAGCTTTCGATTCCTAAAACATTCATTTATTTAATGAGAATAAACTTTTAAAAACATATCCCGCTATCTGCGGATTTTCTTTCAGCCTTCTAACCGAATACGGGTACCAATCTTTTCCGAACGGAACATAGATTCTGATTTTGTAACCTTCGGAGTTTGTCTTATCCCGCCGGTCTTCTCTAACGCCAAGCAGCATTTGAAATTCAAATTTATCCTTCGGCACTTTTAGCTGCTTAATCATTTTCTTTGCCGAATTAATAAGAAAATCATCATGAGTTGCAATGCCAACATAATTATCTGACTTCAGAATCAACTCAAGCACTTTCAAATAGTTTTCCCTAACCTTCTCTCGGTCTTTATAAGCTATCGAAGCGGGTTCGATATAAATTCCTTTGCACAGCCGGTAATTTGTTCCAAACTTGTTAAGCACAACTACATCGTCAAACGTCCGCTTTAAATACGCCTGAACTACGATCCCGATGTTGTCATAATTCTCAATCAACTTTTTATAAAGATTGATTGTCGCATCCGTGAACGGTGAATCTTCCATATCGATGCGAATGAAATTACTCAACTGCTTAGCTTTTTCTACAAGTTCCTTTACTTGTATGAAAGCAAAGTCTGTATCCAGGTTCAAGCCCATCTGTGTTGGTTTGATCGAAAGATTGGCTTTCAATTTTTCTTTTTCAATTGTGTTAAGAACTTCTATCGCCTTGTTCTTGGCTTCAATTGCTTCTTCCTTATTATTTACCGATTCACCTAGGACATCAATAGTTGCATAAATTCCTTTATTATTTAAAGATTTAACCATCTTAATTGCAGAGTCCAGAGTTTCGCCGGCAATATATCTTTTGGAGAAAAAGCCGACCATAGCTTTTGGCATTAACTGGACTATCGCTACAATAATTTTGTTAAAGAACGACACAAATTACTCCTTTTTATTAACCTTGTTTGCTGATCTTGAATTAAACGAAACAGTAGTTCAGCTTTTATATGTTTTTCCTGCTTCGTATGTTCCAAACTTTTTTATGCTGAGTGAAATTTCAGACAGATGACTAAGCGCATTTTTAACTCTTTCTTCCTTAAGGTTTCCTATCAAGTCTATGTAGAACATATACTCGAACGGCTTGTGCGGAATCGGTCTCGACTCAATCTTAAGAAGATTTATATCGCGCAGCGCAAACACGCTTAGAGCTTTGAACAATGCGCCTGGCATATTTTTCAACTCAAAACAGATTGATGTTTTAGGGTTTTGAAAATCATTCTGCATTTTCTTTTTGCTGATTATAAGGAAGCGGGTGTAATTTTCCCGGTTGTTTTGAATATGGCTTTTTAGGATTTTCAGATTATAAATCTCAGCTGCTTCTCTGCTCGCAACCGCTGCCGAAGGTACGCTTTTGTCCTGAAGCGAAATTAATGCAGAGCCGGCAGTATCGTATGCAGGAACGAGCTCCGCATTCTTTAATGATTTTAAAAATATTGAGCATTGCCCCAGCGCCTGAGGATGAGAATAAATCTTTTTAATTTCTTCCTGCTTGTAATTTTGATTTGCAAGAAGACAGTGATTTATCTGCAAGTTAAGCTCACCGACTATTATTAAAGAATACTGAAGAAGCAGATCGTAAGTCTCAAACACGCTTCCGTAAAGAGAATTTTCAATCGGTATGATTCCGAAATCAACCGAGCCGTTTTTAACTTTTATAAAAACATCTTCAAAAGAAAATGACGGCGAAACGGTAACCTCTACGCCAAAATATTTCATAGAGGCAATTTCACTGAACGCACCGCGTTCACCCTGGAAGGCAATATTAACCATTAGTAATTATCAAACCTTTTAGAATTGATGCGAGCAATAATGCTTTATTTTTCAAGTCATTTTTGCTGCCGTTGTTTTCAAATACAAAATCCGCTGCTTGAGCTTTTTCTTCATCCGGAATCTGGTTCTCATTTCGTTTCATGAACTGTTCCTCAGAATATTTTTCAGAGCTTATTTTCCTTGTCATTCTAATCTCTTCCGGGGCGGTAATCAAAACTACGAAATCAAAGTAGTTTTCCATCTTAGCTTCGTATATCAAAGCCGCTTCGGCTGCAACTATGTTATTATCTTTCAAAATTTCATCTGCTAAAATATTAACTTTTTGTATAACTTTCGGGTGGATAATTGAATTTATCTTTTTAACATTTTCATGGGTCGAAAAGACTTTCCCTGCAAGAAATTTTTTATCAGGTTTACCATTTACATAAGATTCTTTACCAAAAACATTCCTAATTTTTTCAATCATCGCTTTATCGCTTTCCAAGAGTTTCTTGGAAACATCGTCAACACTGATTACCGAAATTCCATTCTGCTTTAAGAATTCGCAGAACAACGATTTCCCGGAGCCGATACTACCGGTAACAGCAAGCTTTATTTTTTTTCTTTCTTTCACAAGTTCCCATTCATTAAAAAGCGAGAACTATTTGGATTCAGGCTCCGCTTCATTTCTTTATTATAAAAGCTTTTATTTAATTATATTAATTTTTGGACAACAAACATGTCAATTCGATTTGAGAAGATTCATTTTCTATGTTGATACATAACCATTTGTTTCAAGATAGTAGAAATATATTCCACTCGCAAGATTGGAACCATCGAAGTTTGCTGCGTAACTGCCGGCTGGTTTAAAACCATTCACAAGCGTTCTGACGACATTTCCTACTATATCATATACTTTTAAGGAGACAAAACCAGCTTTTGGTAATTGATAATTTATTACTGTAGATGGATTAAAAGGATTTGGATAGTTTTGATTCATTTCATAAAAAGTAGGCACTTTCTCCTCCGCAAGTTTTAATTGAGCAGATACTGAATTGTTTTGCTGTGCTACTTTTGCAGAACCAATGTTTACAGTTATAATTGAAGCGATACTATTATTGTTTGCATCCGTAACTACACATTTTAAATAAACCGTTGCATAAAATGCTGTTGATAATGTTGGACTGATTGTACCAATTGCATACCTTGTTCCTGAGGGAGGCAAATTAGGAGAAATTTTATTATTTAATGCTGGCGTAACCCCACCCGGGTATTCATAGTACCATTGATAAGTATATGGCGAGAAGCCACCTATAGCGCTTTCATTCCATGTGCCTTTTTGACCTATTCCTAAAGACGTTGGTCCCGAAATATTAACAGAAAGCGGTAATAATTTGCCTATTAATGCCGTGACAACTTCCGGTGGAAATTGGTCATGGAAATAATTACTATTCGCTTGAATAGTTGTACTAAACTTTGAGATTCCATTTACTAAATCCAAAGAACTTGTATATGGAATGAAAGTCGGATTATTGTTAGGGTCCCTATCAACTTCTATCATCCCTAAAAAGAAAGGTGAAAGGTCAGATGCTACCAATGACCTAGGTAAATAAGAGCCTGGAACTTTTATTTCATCATATAAGTCAGAAGTTTTTACAATATAATTTCCTGGCAGAGAAATCGTTTGATAAGTAATGACTACCCATCTTCCGCTACCTGAATTAAGGGTTCCATTTGAAAAAGAAACGCCTATATTCTCAGTTAAAGTAGGATATCCCCTTCCATTATTTAAACTATTAAGCTCATTATAAAAAGAGGAATGCAAATTACCGTATGCATTATAAGTAAGTAATTGTTCAGCAGCGACATTTTTAAGACCATGTCTTTGAAAATCAGAAATGCTCTGACCAGCAAAATAATCCTGCAGTGGCCTATCAAAAACGGCTCCTTGTTGAGGTGCGTCAATAGATACGAATTTATTAAAAGGCATAGGGTTACCATCATTTTCAGTTTTTGCTAAAGCATATCTAACAATTACTCCCCCCATACTAACCCCAGCAGCCATCATAGATTGATTAGAATTTAATGAGGAAATAAATCGCGAAGCAGCATTAAAAATTGCCGCTGTATTTCTCATGTCTTGACTATTATAAGCGTTATTAAGGAAATATATCTTATACCCAGCTTGAATGAACGGGTCAAACAAACTTGTTCCTTTACATCTTAAATATTCGGAATAAGTTGTATTATAAGGGTCGAAGCCCTCTGAAATTAAAATAACTTTACTAGAATTCCCACCATCCCATAAAGTAAGTGTATTCCCATAATTATCTTCATAAAATTTTTGAATCAGCGGTACAACATAAACATTATATGCCCTAGAATATGGCGTGCCTGCTACATTATACCATGTAAGTGATATAGTATGATTGCCAAGACTAGAAAAAGGTGATTGTATCCAACCAGTTGCATCTTTAGTTTGATTAGAAAAAATTGTCGGCCAACTTCCTCCATCATAGCTAACATCAAGTCTCACCATATAGCACCAATTCCACGTATTATAATTTATCCAAGAATTATTTAATTGAAGATATATTTCTCCAGTCTCTGGAGGAATAACACTTATGTGTACACCTTGTTTTGTGTTACTAACTACAGACCATGAATAAGAATTTGGGTCGTTTGGAGTTGAAGCATCGACAGATACAATTGTGGTGGCAGTTTGAATATTATTAATATTTACTTGAGAATAACTAATCCTCATAATTTAAACAATAATTAAAATAGTGAAGTGGTAATATTTCATTTTGTACTCCTTTTTTCTTTATTGTTTTATTTACCATTACCTAATGTTAAGTTGATATCAAAACCTGTAAAATTTTCTTCAAAATTAAAATTTGTAAAAAGCCCAATACCAAAGCCTATTTCATTTGCTATTCTAAATAATAACAGAGCATCGATTTGTAAACCAGCAGTATGATATTTTTCATTTGTAGATATGTTAATACGCTTTTCGCCATAAACATAGGAAGGACCAACAAAGAAAGAAGCCTGTATCCATTTAGATTGTAATCTCTTACCAATCGAAACATCTATGGAATTAAAGATAATTCCATTACCCCCAGGGCTATTACCTCTTGAAAAAAAAGAACCTCCTTTTGTTAGATAATTTACTTTGAAAAAATTTTTATCCAAAGAAAAGTTATAATTAAAATTAGCCGTAATGTCTCTATCAACCCAAAAGCCTAAAGTCATCCAATATTTATAAGAAGTGTCTCTTTCTTGTGCAAACGATGCTTTAACAAAAAGAAGTAAAATCATAACAAAGAAAAACTTTTTCATCATTTTTCCTTTTACATAAATTTTTACTCATTACCATCATAAATCCCAAATTACGAATCAAAAAATATTTTTTATAACACTTCACATCGACAACGGCTTTATTTCGCATACCCAATCTTTCTAACTTCCCGGATAACCGTAACTTTTATCTGTCCGGGATATTCCATTTCACTTTCAATTTTAGCCGCTATATCGTGTGCAAGCTTTTCGGCAACTTGGTCGTCAATCTTATCATGTTCAACAACAACTCTAACTTCTCTACCTGCCTGAATTGCATAAGTTTTGGCAACTCCTTCAAATGATTTTGCAAGCGCTTCAAGATTTTCAAGTCGCTTTACGTATCCTTCCAGCGGCTCTCTTCTTGCACCTGGTCTTGCACCGCTGATTGCATCAGCTGCCTGCACAAGCGGTGCAATCGGATGTTCCATCTCAATGTCTTCATGATGTGAACCAACTGCGTTTACAACAATTGGGTGCTCTTTGTATCTTTTTGTAAGTTCATAACCTAAAAGTGCATGCGGACCCTCAACACTTTTATCGACAGTCTTCCCTATATCATGAAGTAATCCTGCGCGTTTGGCAAGATTCGTATCCAGGCCTACTTCAGCAGCCATAATTCCCGTGAGGTATGCAACTTCTATACTATGCTGCAATAAATTTTGACCATAACTTGAGCGGTATTTCATCCTGCCAATGTGTTTAATTAATTCCTGATGCATATTATGAAGGCCTAGCTGTAGTACAGTATTTTCTCCTTCATGCACCATCTCTTCTTCTAGTTCCTGGCGAACTTTCTCTACTATCTCTTCTATTCTTGCCGGATGAATCCTGCCGTCGAGAATTAACTTCTCTAAAGAAACTCGTGCTACTTCCCTTCTGAACTGATCAAATGATGAGAGAATAACAGCTTCAGGTGTATCATCAACGATAACATCAACGCCTGTCGCTGCTTCAAATGCCCGAATGTTACGGCCTTCCTTACCAATTATTCTCCCCTTCATTTCATCATTTGTTATTTGAACGACCGAGACAGTTGTTTCAATAGAATGATCTGCAGCGGTTCTTTGAATTGCTTGAACAATTATCTTCTGAGCTTCTTTTTTGGCTTCTGCTTTTGCCTGATCGTGCATACCCTTAACAATAATCGATACATCTGCTTTTGCAGAATTGGTCATGTTTTCTATAAGCATTTTTTTTGCTTCTTCGGAACTCAAACCGGATATTTTTTCCAACCTTTGATTCTGCTCTGTTTCAAGGTTTTGAATATCTATAACCTTTTGTTCAACATTCTTTTTTAATTCTAGTAAATCTCTTTCAGAATGCTTATTCTCTTTCTCCTTCCTGATGACTAAATCAAATTTCTTTTCAATATTTTCTTCGCGTACATTTAACTGTTTCTCAAGATTACTGATTTTTTGTCTTTTCTGATTTACTTCTGTGTCAAACTCAACTTTCTTTTTGTACCATTCGTCTTTTACCTCAAGTAATTTTTCTCTTTTTATATTATTTGCTTCCTTTTGAGCTTCAGCAATAATCTGTTTGGACTTTTCTTCAGCGGCTATAATACTCTTCTTACCAACCCTGTTATTAAACTGCCATCCCAAGTAGAAAAATAATACCACAAGCACAATGACCATTGGTATTAGTATAATTACATCCATTTTTCCTCCATTGTAAGGATTAATATATATACCGCATCTGTCAGTCGCTGACTAATAAGGAGAAAAACCCTATTAAATCAGTGTGGGAACTTGCCCGAACGCTTTTTGCTTCCTCTGTCCCGTTATAATACCAGGATCCCGATTTTCATCGTGATGAGGCCTGTAATAGACGCCGAAAGCCAAACTCCCTATGAATAGAAAGTTAGTTTTTCATTTTATTACGGACTGACAGAGCGGTAGTAACTCTTAAGATGGGTTAGACATAGTCGGATCGTTCAAAAGTAGCTTAATCTTTTTTACCTTGTCTGAGGCTTGAATTACAAATTCACGGTTCTTATTCTTTTCAAGGAATAAGTCGTAGGCTATATTCAAGCAAGCAATAATTGCAATCGTCTGCGCTGGTTGATCCGGCAGCTCTTCCTTTGTTTCTTCCATTACTTTATTCACGTAAATAGCTAGTTCTTTTGCTATTTCTTCGTTTTCAACTAATAGAGAATATTCCTTATCAAATATTTTGATTTTAAGCTTCTTTTTGTCCTTCATTTATGTCCTATCCACCTAACATACAATAAATTTAAGAACTTATGCCTGCCTCTCTGCTTTAGTTTCAGGCAGAGTTACAGACAAATGATATTCTATTTTTGAAATTAAATTTTGTAACCTAACTTTTAAATTCTCTCGCTCCTTCAAATTTAATGAATTGAATAAACTGGTTTCAACATCCGCCTTTTGACTCTGAATTTGTACATCCATTTTTGAAATCTTCTGTGTCAAAAATCCATTCTCTGATTTTAATTGCTTTATTTGTTCTTCAAGCTCTATATTCTTTGTATATAACTCCTGGTTTTTATGCGCAAGGCTTGAAAGCTGAGTCTCAATTGCTGTCAAGTCATTTATAAGGACTTCGTATTTGGTTATTTCTGCCACTTACGTACCTCTTAGTGTTGCTTTAAATTCCTTAGAAATTTCCGAAATTAATTTAAAGAATTCTTTTCCGATTTCTTCTTCAGTTAACGTTCTATCTTCGGAAAAATATTCAAGACTGAATGCCATGCTTTTCTTGTTTTCACCCAGTAGTTTGTCTTCAAATAAATCAAATATCTTTACCGACTTAAGTAATTCTGAACTAATTTTCCAAATAAACTTATTTACTTGTTCATAAGTTACTGATTTATCGAATATAAATGCAAGGTCTCTTATAGATTTAGGATATTTTAACGGCGATTTGTATTTCCTCTGTACTGGCTTTTTCCCTTGGAACAGGTTTAGGCACAACTCTAAACAAAATACGTCCTGCTGAATTTCGAAACGATTTAGCGTTTCACTCTTTACTCTTCCGCCAATTCCTAATAATTTGCCCTTGCAATATTTCGTAAAATATAAATCGAAAATAGTTTCTTCGTTGTGATAATAAGTATCGTTCACATTATTATCAAGGTTTAATGTCCCTAAATAAGTATCTATAATTGATTTCAAAGTATAAATATCGACAGATTTTCCAGTCTGCTGCCATGTTTTTTCATATTCTTTGCCCGTCATAACAAAGATTAATTTTTTAATTTCAGTAAAATCATCGAAACTCTTAATCTTCTCTTTATCAGGATTAAGGTTGAATACATTTCCAATTTCAAATAATCGCAGGTTCTTTTCTCCGAAATTTATGTTCTTTGCTACACATGCTAATGCACCTGGTATTAATGAAGTGCGCAGAAATGCCATATCGATACTTTGTGGGTTGCGTACTTGAATTTTATTCCCTGTTATTTCTGCAAGGCTTTCACTTTGAAGCGGATTATTAATCATTTCATAAAATCCCATTGCACAAGCTATCTGCCGGGACTGATCTATAAAGCTTGATTCATCAATTTTTTTGCCGAGTGAAATAGAAATTTTCGAAATAGTGGGAATGTTATCGTAACCATTTATACGTGCAATCTCTTCTATTAAATCTATTTCTCGCTCTAAGTCTGAACGGTATGTCGGCACTGAAAAGCGAATTTCTTTTTCGGATTCAAACTTAATTTTTAATCCTAACCTCTTAAGAATAGATTTGACTTTCTCATTCGGAACTGAATAGCCAAGAATCCTTTTAATTCGGTCATATCTAAACGGGACTTCCTTCTCTAATATTTTTTCCGGATAGACATCTATCACTCCGCTTAATATTTCACCATCACACAATTCGGCTATCATTTGAGCCGCTCTTTCGGCAGCAAATAAGGTCCCGGATGGATCTACCCATCTTTCAAATCTATATGAGGCCTCTGTGCTTAATCCAAGTTTTTTAGACGTTTTTCTTATACTAATGGGATTAAAATGTGCGCTCTCTATTAGAATATTTTTAGTTGAATTATTTATCTCTGAATTCTCCCCGCCCATTATACCGGCTATTGCTACTGGCTTTTCACTATCGCAAATCATAAGTGTTCCGGCAGGGAGTTTCCTATCTTTTGAATCTAAAGTAATGAATGTTGATTCTGCTTCTGTGCTTTTAACTATTACCTTATGGCCTGCAATCCTATCTATGTCAAAAGCATGAAGAGGCTGTCCTAATTCGTACATTACGAAATTAGTTGTATCCACAACATTATTAATCGGCCTCAATCCGATCTTTATTAATCGGTTCTTAAGCCAATCAGGCGATTCTTTAATTTTTACATTCCTCACAGCCTTCGCCGTATAACGAGGACAATTTGTATTATCTTCAATATCAACTGAAGCAAAATCTTTTATCTTGTGAGATGTTTCTTTAAGTGCTATAGATGGAAGTTTAAAATCTTTATCATACAATGCAGCTAGATCTCTTGCAGCCCCTATATGTGAAAGTGCATCCGGCCTGTTCGGTGTAATTGCAATCTCCAATAAAGTGTCATTTAACGAAAGCTCTTCAACAATTGACTTTCCTATGTGAGTATTATCATTGAGGATCATAATTCCGGAGTGGTCCTCACTCAATTCAAGTTCTGCTTCAGAACAAATCATACCGAATGATTCAACTCCGCGTATCTTAGCTTTTGTAATTCTAAAATTTCCATGCGGTATTATTGTACCGATTGGGGCAAATACAACTTTTTGACCTGCCTCAACATTAGGGGCGCCGCAAATTACTTGTAAGTCCTCTGTACCTGTATTGACAGTACAAACAGAAAGTTTGTCGGCATTGGGATGTTTCTTTTTTCCTTTTATGTAAGCAACAATGAAATCTTTGTATATTACAGTCTCGTCTTTTTCTTCTTCCACTTCAAGGCCGGACATGGTTAATCTGGATGCTATTTCATTCGAAGGGATACCTCTTAGATCAATGTAATCTTTTATCCAGTTTAGGGATATTTTCAAATCTCAACTCCTTAATCAAAAAATCAAAACTGTTTCAAGAACCTTAGGTCGTTCTCAAAGAAAATTCGTATATCGTCTATTCCATACTTTAACAAGGCTGTCCTTTCAATACCCATTCCGAATGCATAACCGTTATACTTTTCATGATCGATATTAACATTATCAAAAACATTCGGGTCTACCATGCCGCACCCTAGAATTTCAAGCCAGCCGGAATGCTTGCAGACTCTGCAGCCTTTGCCGTGACAAAGAAAACAGGTTATATCCATTTCAGCACTTGGCTCTGTAAAAGGGAAAAAACTGGGGCGAAATCGGTATTTCAATCCTTCCCCGTAAAATTGCTGAGCAAACGATACTAGTGTTCCCTTTAGTTCAGCGAAGGTTACATCAGTATCTACGTACAGTCCTTCAACTTGATGAAATACACAATAACTTCTTGAGCTTATCGCTTCATTTCGATAACATAAACCTGGCATAATTACTCTTATAGGAGGTTCGTATTTTTCCATTACACGTATTTGAACCGGCGAAGTGTGAGTCCTTAAGAGAAAATCTTCCGTAATGAAGAATGTATCCTGCATATCTCTGGCAGGATGGTTGGGTGGAAAATTCAATGCACCGAAATTATTATAATCTGATTCAAGTTCCGGCCCTCCTACAATTGAAAAACCCAAACCCTTAAAAATAGTTTTAATTTCATCAAGGGTTTGAGTAATTAGATGTTTACTACCGATTATTTTTACTCTTCCGGGCAGGCTTAAATCAATTTTATCTTCATCCTTGCTTTTAGCATTCTCAAGAAGAATTTTTAATGATTCAAATTTTTTAGTTAAATCATTTCGAAATGTATTGAGAGATTTCCCAACTAAAGGTCTTTCTTCCTTTGACGCATTTTTCAGTTCTTCAAAAAGTTGCGAAACTAATCCGTTCCTACTAAAGTATTTAATTCTTAATTTTTCTAATTGTTTAAGATCCTTAGTAGTAGCAATATCAAGCTCGAATTCTGAACCGATTGTTGAAATTTTTTCGTCAATCATAAGATTATTTAAAATAATACCCCCTTAGAAAAATCTTTTCTCCAAGAGGGCAAAAATTTAGTTTGCAGAAAACTTTACTATTTCAGTAAATGCCGCTGGGTTTTCAACCGCTAAATTGGCAAGAATTTTTCTGTTAATATCTACGCCTTTTTTATTAAGCGCATTGATTAACCTGGAATATGTTGTACCGTTAATTCTTGCTGCTGCATTTATTCTAACTATCCAGAGTTGTCTGAATGTCCTCTTTTTAAGTTTTCTGTCTCTGTATGCATGAACTAAGCCTTTTTCAACATGGTTCTTGGCAATTGTCCAGACTTTACTTCTGGCGCCCCAATAACCCTTGGCTAGTTCTAATACTCTCTTACGTTTTCTGTGTGAAGCTACTTTATTTTTTGAGCGTGGCATTTTTTACCTTTCGTTGCATTATTATTGAAGCATCGTTTTAACGCGCTGCGAATCGGCTTCCGATACCAATGTAGCACGTCTGAGTTTTCGTTTCCTTTTAGTACTTTTAGATGTGAGTATATGGCTTTTGAATGCACTCACTCTTTTGTATTTCCCGGTTGCGGTTTTTCTGAACCTTTTACCTGCACCGCTGTTGGTTTTCATTTTTGGCATTTTATTATCCTATTTATTTCTTGCTTTTCGTCTTTGATGGAATTAGTATAACATTCATATTCTTCCCTTCTAAACGGATCGGAGCCTCAACTTTTGCTACATCCTGAACTTTCTCTATAAACTTATTTAGAAGTTCTTCGCCTTGTTCTGTATATGCTAATTCCCTTCCTTTAAACATTACAACAACTTTTACTTTATTCCCTTCTTCAAGGAAATTTAATGCATGCTTTGACTTAAACTCAAAATCATGCACATCTGTGTTCGGATGAAGTCGGATTTCTTTAAGCAAAGAAACCTGCTGGTTCTTCCGTTGTATTTTTTCCCTCTTCTGTTGTTCATATTTGAACTTTCCGAAATCAAGTATTTTACACACTGGCGGCTTTGCCTGTGGGGCAATCTCTATTAAATCCTGACCTCGTTCGCCTGCTATCCTTAATGCGTCTCTTACTGTATATATCCCTAGTTGAGTGCCATCTACGTCAATTAGCCTCACCTTTGACGCCTTGATTTCTTCATTTATACGAACTTCTTCTTTTTGAGCGATTAGTAACCTCTCTAATTTGTTGTTGTAATTTTGTTTTTAATTTCTGCCTCAATATTATCAATAAATTCAGTCAAAGACAAAGAACCTAAGTCACCTTTTTTATGCTGTCTGACTGATACATTTTGTGCAGCCCGTTCCTTCTCTCCCAAAATTAGCATGTATGGCACTTTGTGGTTTTCCCAGTCCCTGATCTTATACCCTATTTTCTCATTACGTTCATCTAACTCTGCTCGTATGCTCTTTTTCTTAAGTGCCTCATAAATAAATCTGCTGTATTCTATAAAATTTTGAGAAATCGGAATTACTGCCGCCTGAACAGGTGCCAGCCAGATTGGGAATTCTCCGGCATAATGCTCGATTAATACTCCAATGAATCTTTCTAGTGATCCGAATGGTGCACGATGAATAACAACCGGCCTGTGCTTTTGTCCGTCGCTTCCTGTATACTCTAGATTAAATCTTTCCGGCATTACGTAATCAATTTGAACGGTACCCAGCTGCCACTTTCTGCCTAATGCATCTTTTACCATAAAGTCGATTTTAGGCCCATAGAATGCAGCTTCACCTTCAGCAATATAATATGTTAGTTTCATCAGGTCAGCTGCTTCTTGAATTTCTTTTTGAGCCCTTTCCCAAAGTGCTACATCACCACCGTACTTTTCAACATTATCATCTCTAAATGAAAGCTGTGTTGTAAATTCCTTAAAGCCCATCTGGTTAAAAACTACCTGAATAAGTTCAATAACATTACATACTTCGTCTTTAAGTTGATCTTGCCTTACAAACATATGTGAATCATCTACCGCAAATGATCGAACACGTGTTAGCCCGTTTAATTCACCTGATTGCTCATAACGGTATACTGTCCCGAATTCAGCATACCTAATAGGAAGATCCCTATAGCTCCTTGGCTTCGAAAGATAAATCTGAAAATGATGCGGACAATTCATCGGCTTCAGTAGATATTCTTCCTTTCCGTCTTCCAGTTTTATAGGCGGAAATTGGCTGTCTTTATAATATGGATAATGCCCGCTTGTTTTATATAGATTAATGTTCCCGATATGAGGTGTTATAACTGGCTCGTAGCCACGCTTCCTTTGCTCTTCTCTCAGGTAATTTTCGAGAGTTTCTCTTAGAATAGCTCCTCTTGGTAGCCATATCGGGAGACCGCTGCCGACATTTGGAGTAATGAAAAACAGTTCAAGATCCCTTCCTAATTTTCTGTGATCGCGCTTCTTGGCCTCCTCTAATTTTTGAAGATGCTCATCAAGCATTTTTTTCTTTGGAAAAGAAATACCATATATTCTTTGAAGCTGCTTATTATGCTCATCACCCCGCCAATATGAACCTGAAATATTCAGCAGTTTTATGTTTTTTATCTTTCCTGTTGACGAAAGATGCGGCCCTCTACATAGATCGGTAAAACTGCCCTCTTTATATATACTTATTTCTTCAGAGTTTTCATCTATCTCTGAAAGAATCTCAACTTTATAATTGTCTCCTTTTTTCTCAAAGAATTTAATAGCTTCGGATTTAGATAGATCTTGACGAATGAATGAGTTGTTTTCCTTAGTTAACTCAAACATCTTACTTTCGATTTTCCTCAAATCTTCATCCACAATATTTGAGTTGATATCAATATCATAATAAAATCCTGCTTCAATTGCCGGGCCTACTCCAAACTTTGCTTCCGGATAAATATCCTGAATTGCATGTGCCATTAAATGAGAGGTCGAATGCCAGTATACTTCCTTTCCCTTTTCGTCTTCAAAGGTAAGAAATTTAATAACAGCATTTGCAATCAAAGGTGAATTCAAGTCTTTGACAATCCCGTTAACCTCAACCGCAAGTACCTCTTCGGCTAAGCGCGTAGAAATTGATTCGGCTACCTTATTTGCCAAAATACCCTTATCATATTCTCTGCTGTTTCCGTCAGGAAATGTAATTATTATCTTTTCCATACTTACTATAAAAAAAATCGGAATTGAATCCGATTAAAACTAAAAATCAACAATATTCAAATTTAATTTACAATAATTGAGCAGCCTTTTAATATCAGTCGTAAGTTTACCACTGCTTCAAGGTATGCCTAATTGTAATCAAGCTCGGATTTTAAACTCGATTTAGAGCAATTTAATGATCGAGATTATTGTGTCTTCGTTACCTCTACATGTGGGCTCTAAAGGAGTCGAACCTTTGACCTTCTGTACGTCAAACAGACGCTCTAACCAAACTGAGCTAAGAGCCCTAATAACATATTACAATAATTTCTCATTATTAGTTGTATGTTAATTACTTTATGTACCGAGAGCCGGACTCGAACCGGCACGGGTGAAACCACCCACAGGATTTTAAGTCCTGTGCGTCTACCAATTCCGCCATCCCGGCAACAAAAAGAGCTAATAACAGTTTCCCTAAATCACTGCTCTTATTCCATTCTGATTTAAGGAACTGTATTTAACAGCTCGGAGTTAATCCAATCTATTAGGATATTCCCCGAAGGAATTCAAAATTGGAGTGTAAATATAGATAATCACTGATATTTTTGCAAGAATTATTAACTAAAACTTTGTTCGATATTTAATTATGCCTAATGCTTTAATTGATATTTCGTCTTCCGGACGGAGTGCTACTGTTTGCAGTGTATTATTCCCCGATGTAGAAAGTACTATAGTAAGAACTACATATTTTGACTTTGAAAACAACTCAATCTCAGATGTATTTAAGACTAATTCTCTATTTGATAAAACAGGGTTCAATACTTCCCCCTTTATGTTTGTTTCTGCTCCTGAAAAATAAATCGAATCAATCCCCGTAGAATCTTTTAAAGTAAATAATTCTCTTTTTAATGAGTCTAAAAATGTAACTTTCAACCTATTAGATATGGGAATCCCATTACTAATTGACAATAATATCGAGGCATCTTTTGCACTTTCAATATTCCTCTTATCATCTGTAGTTAATTCCACCTGACTTGTATCAGTTACCGATGCATTATTTATAGAGATATAACTATGCGTGGAAAATCCAGTTTGAATTCTTATCACATCCAGTATGCTTGCCGCTCCGTATGTAGAATCCGGATTCATTATATAATCTCCGCTTATATTAACTTTATCCGGCAGCGATGAAATAAATTGAGCTATATTACTGTTACTATTGGTAAATGTAATGCCGGAATATCCATTATTTACTATAAATGACAAATCTTTATTTCCGTTTGCATCTCTTAGATATACTGAGGGAGAGCCGTCATTATGCAAACCTTCAATATTTAGTTTATTCACTCCGATACTAAACAAATTGTGTAAAAATGTTATATAAGCAACATTTATATTTAATTCTGCATCTCTTAAATTAGTCTTATCCCTAAATCCTTGAGCATTACCAATATTCAAAAGGAAATTTTGGGAGTTTATTCCAAGCGACTTAGGTGGAATTATTCCTGATGCATAGCTGAATGTAAAGTTTGAATTGTAAAAACTCATTCTTAAAGTAGTTGTAGTCGAGGCATTCGCCTGGACAATAATATTGATACAATTTTTAAAAAACGAAGGCTGATCTGTTGGTAATTTATATGAATATCCGGCAAAATTAATTTTTACACTATCTTCTTTACCGGCACTTATAGTATCTGCATAATTAAAGATCAAGCCATCCTGCTTTTTTACGCCTGGCAATTTGATAATAAATGTAATAGGCACCTGTCCGGTATTTTGGTAGTTAAATGAAAATATGCCCCCCGTAAAAAGTGCACTGTCTAATTCCATCCCTCCGGGTAATTGGAGGTAAAGAAAAGTCTGGAAATTTGAAGCCTGGATTAAATTATTCACCAGGGAAGTTGTCCCTGATGTCTTAATAAAATTTGAGACAGCTATATTTTGATTAAAGTTATTCGCCTGCAATAAATAAATATTTCCGCCGGTATCGGCTTGTACTGAAAGATAATTTTGTTTATTAATTATATCGCCAAGCTTATATGTCCTTTGTAAAAGTGGTAAATTAAGATTTGTATCCCATACCGGCATTATGAATTTGCTCGGTAGGTCTATGCATCCATATCGTGTAAAAATAAATATTATATAAAATAGTATTAAGAATAGCCTGGATGGTTTTACCATTTATTTTTTCCATTAATTATCAAATTATACATAAAAAAATATTTACATTCCACTTCAATATTCAAATTCTCAGGCAGAAAATGGATAGTTCAATTTAAAAGTCAAGTTGACTGTTTATATAAATTACGTTTACTTTCATTTTTATACAGTGAAAATTGTATCAGCATACTATATTTTATACTCCGGAAATTTTAATAATCGTAGTAATAACAGGGAGATTAAAATGTAATATGGCTCTAATACCGGTCAACTACCGACTCACTTCCTACCATGACGGCTTGATATCCCCTTAAGTCCTACTTTTAAGCGGTTATCAAGCCGTCATGATCGGTGGAAGATCGGTATTATATCGGTAGTATAGCTGAATTAGCATACTATCCATTTTGCCTGCGTTAGAATGTAAAGATTAGATAAATGGTATTGATTTGATAATAACTAAAAAGTATGACATTCAACTTAAATTAATAAAAAAGAGATGGAGGCCCATCTCTTTTAATTGAATAATAATTTTATAACGGTTAAAAGTATTTTTCTAAGGCATTGCGCTACCGTTTTCACCCTTTACTTCTTTTACTTGTGCACCCATTGATTTATGCGCACTATTTGTTTCAACTGCAGCAAGTTTAATATTGCCCTCTTTCAAATTTTTATAAAGCAGATCTTCTTCCATTAAATAATAAAATTGCTTTTTAAATTCTTCAAGAGAAATACCGCATGTAGCAGCATATTTAGCTAATTCATGCGGATCTTCAAAATCAGCCTGGTTTAGTCTAAGCATATATCTGCGTGCTATATAAAAAGATTCGGATGATGGATCAACCATTCTTACTTTAGTCTTTTTAGTTACAGGGTCAAGTATATCTTTAAAGTACATAGGCACAAAATGTCCGTTCTGTATGGAAACCATAGCACCCGAACCGCCGCTTAAAATAAATTGAGCTGCTGCAAAACCAAGATCTCGGGTATATTCCATATCAAATGGTATCGGATCAGCACAGCGGAGTTCATAACCAATATTCTTTGCGACTATAGTAGCTTTTATTCCGAATTCTTTAAGTCTTTCTTGCACCTTATACTTTAGAATTTCTCCAAAATTAACTTCCGCCAAACGGATATTATCGTGAGCATCCCTTTCTACATATACTAAAGGTGCTAGGTCTTCAGTTTTCAAATGTTCTACTAAACCTTCAGCTAGGATAGCTACACCGTCTTTTCTGCCGTAACTCAACCGTTTGATTATAGCACCTACTAATATATCGACGGTATGCGATAACCTAATTTCAGGTCCGGGAAATTCTTCAGGTATTAATGTAAGGGTAGCACCTGTGGCTTTTCCAATTCCTAACGCAAGATGCCCGGCTTTTCTTCCCATAGATACTACAAAGTACCATCGCGAGGTTGTTTGAGCATCAACCATAAGATTTTTTACTACCTCTACTCCGATATGTCTGGCTGTTTGAAATCCAAATGTAGGAATACCATGCGGCAAATCTAGGTCATTATCAATAGTTTTAGGCACATGTACTACTTTTATCCTACCATCAGCCATTTCATCAACTTTAAGCGCACTGAATGCTGTATCGTCTCCTCCAATTGTTATAAGTTTATCAACATTTAACCGAAGAAGCGAAGTTACAGTATTTTCTAAATGTTTCTTGTCCTTAGTCGGATTATTTCTTGCAATTCCTATATACGAACCGCCCCTAAAATGGATACGGCTTACATTTTCGATTGTTAGTTCTTTAGTATGCGAAATATCCCCGTCCATTATCCATTTAAAACCGTCCCTTATTCCTATTATTTCTACTCCCTCCAATGCGGCACGAATAGTCGCGGCACCTATTACACTGTTAATTCCTGGTGCAGGCCCGCCTCCGACTAATATCGCTAATTTCTTAGGTGCGATAGACATTGACTCAACTCCTTAATTTTATATTTTATTACCGGCAATATTTTTAAGAAATTTCTTTCTGTAAAAACATTATATTGATTATTAAGTCCTTTATTCAATATTTTAACTGAAGTTATGCAAAACTGTCATTCTGAGCGGAATTAAGAATCTCAAGGTTACGATTTTGAATAATTTTGAGATATTTCACTTCGTTCAATATGACAAAAACTATCATTTGCCTATCTTCAGTTTTTAAGTTCAATATTATAGGACTTTAAGCTTTGCAAATTTAAGCATTAATTGTTTTACATTATTTCCTTCAAATACAACTGTTGCTTTCTGGCTATCTCCGGCACCGACTACTTGCGTCACTTTACCTAATCCGAATTTCTCATGCATTACCCTGCTGCCTGGGCGTAGAGTTTTATTATCTTGATCAAAATCCTGGTAATCTACCGATTCAAAATATTCATAATACATTTCTTTCTTCGACTTGCGTAGTGATGATTTTCTGCCTATTCCACCATTCACCTCACTGTAGGTTGAAGGATCTAATTCATCAATAAATCTTGACCTGCTTTGATAAGCAACTTCCCCGAATCGATATCGTGAACGGGCATGTGAAATGTATACCTTATGCTGTGCTCGTGTTACTGCTACATAAAATAATCTGCGCTCTTCTTCTACTGTTGCTTCTGAACTAAATCTATTGGACAATGGGAATATGTCCTCTTCACAGCCCGATATAAATACAACTGGGAACTCTAAACCCTTAGCTGCATGTACTGTTAAAAATGTAACTGTATTCTTTTCTCCTTCGAATGAATCTACATCAGACATTAGTGATACGTCTTCAAGGAACTGTTCAAGTTTTGCCTCTTTGTTTGAATTTGAAAATTCACTTAAGGCTGATAAGAGCTCGTTTATATTTTCCCAGCGTGCCATAGATTCAGGTGTGTTCTCTTCTTTGAATATCCTCATCACTCCAAGCTCATCTACAAGCGCCCTGGTAAGCTCTCCTACAGAAAGTTTATTCTTTAGCTCTATATATTTATCCAATAATACTTTGAAGGATTTAACATTCTTTTGTATTCGTTCTTTAATATCAATTACTTCGAATACTCTTGCCATTGTATCGAATAAACTTAAATTCAGCTTCCTGGCAAAGGCAATCATTCTTTTAATTGTTGTTGAGCCAATCCCTCGCTGCGGGAAATTCATTACGCGAAGCAGGCTTTCTTCATCATTCGGGTTTACTATAATCCGTAAATATGCTAGAATATCCTTTACTTCTTTGCGTTTATAAAATTCTAATCCGCCAATAATTGTATATGGGATTTTTTCCCGTCTGAATATATCTTCCAAAGCTCGAGATTGTGCATTAGTCCTGTATAGGACGGCAAAATCTTTTAGGGATAATTTCTTTTTCGATATTTCCTGCTTAATAAATTTTGATATTTGAAATGCCTCATCTTTTTCGTCTGAGCATTTTATAAGCGTTAATTGATCTCCGTCGTTATTCTCTGTCCATAGGGTCTTAACAATTTGATGCTTGTTGTTTTTTATTATTGAATCTGCCGCGGCTAATATATTTTTTGTTGATCGATAATTTTGCTCTAGTTTGAATATCTTATGTTTCTGGAAATCTTTCTCAAAATCCAGCATATTAGCCAGGTTTGCTCCGCGGAAACTGTATATACTTTGTGCGTCATCTCCTACTACACAAATTTTACCGTTTGATACTAGCAGCTTTAACAGCTCATATTGTGCTTTGTTTGTATCCTGAAATTCATCTACAAGTACATACGCAAATTTTTTCTTGTATTTCTGAAGTAGCTTAGAATTATCTTTTAATATATCGATTGGCTTTAATAAAAGATCATCAAAGTCCATCGCATTATTTTCTACAAGTCGTTTCTCGTACTCATCAAAAATATCGGCAAATTTCTCATCGATAAATGATTTTATATGATACTTTCTATATTCCTTCGGAAGTATCATATGATTTTTATTATGACTAATTCTATGCCGTATTGAATTAGTTGTAAGTCCCTCTATATTAATTTCAAAATTTGAAAGGATATTCGATACCAGGGATTGAGAGTCTTCTGTATCATATATGGTAAAGTTGCTTTGGAAATTAAGGTTCTTTGCTTCAATCCTTAATATTTTTGAAAATATCGAATGGAATGTCCCCATCCATATATTTGCAGCCTTTTGCCCTACTAATTCTTTTATCCGCTCTTTCATCTCATTTGCAGCTTTATTTGTGAATGTTAGAGCTAGTATACTTTCAGGTTCATAACCTATATCAATTAAATATGCTACTTTATAAGTTAATACCCTTGTTTTCCCCGATCCGGCGCCTGCTACAATCATCTCAGGACCATTGAGATATTCAACAGCTTTCCGTTGTTCGCTATTAAGAGATTTTAGATTGATCATAGACCCATTTTTTTTTGAAATGATTTTTATTTTTTAAAGTGCAAATATATGGAAACTCAAATAGAATAAAAAGGTAAGAAAATCGTTTAAAAAGTAAATTCTCTTAAATATTGGGGGTATATTTTACATTTCTACCCTATATAAATTAGAATTTGTACCGATTACGGCTGCCCAATTTACTCGCGTTCGTCATAAATTATTATTAAACAAAATCATATAGCCAGGCTTTTTTATTTTTTTATCTCAATGCCTTCACTATTTGTTTTTGCTATAATAATATGTTAAAGATAAATCGTTATCATTTAATCAATTAAACCATTAAACTATTCTAATATGCTATATATTGACAAATAAGGTGCTTTGAATTCTTTCATGAAGCTATTTTTAGCACTTCAACTTGAATTTGGATATCTTCAGAATAATCTGCTCAAGTACCTTAGTTAAATGTTTCTGCAGAGGGTTAATTATTTGTAAATTAGTAATTCGATTGGGGGTTGTTCAGTTAAGTTTATTTCCAATGTGAAATTTTTATCTAAATATTACCGGGATATATATAAATAACTGAAGTTACGCAAATGATAGTTTTTGTCATATTGAACAAAGTGAAATATCTCAAAATTATTCAAAATCGTAACCTTGATATTCTTTGCTCCGCTCAGAATGACAGTTTTGCGTAATTTCAGTATATAATTATTTTTACTTGTTTAATTTTCGACTTGAATTTATTTTAAATAACAATATTATTTCCTATATGTCTGAGAATTATTGAATTTTTACAAGTTATTACCCGCATTATTCTCTTAACCAGTTCATTGGCTTATAATATTTTGTCATTTCAAAATGCGGAGTTCCCGGTCTCGGTGAATAGTTATAAACAAATTTTACTTCAGGAGGAAGCGACATTAAAATAGATTCTATTTTCCCACCGGTTTTAAGCCCGAACAACGTTCCTCTATCGTAAACTAAATTAAACTCAACATACCTCCCTCTTCTGATTAGCTGAAAATATTTGTCTTCTTGAGAATATTGCTCTGCTCGCCGTTTCTCAATTAAAGGCAAATATAACTTTAAAAATGAATCTCCTACCGACTCTACTAACGAAAAATATTTTTTATCCTTCCCATCTTTATAATCGAAAAATATCCCGCCAATGCCTCGCATTTCATTCCGGTGAATTATTGTAAAATAATCATCACAATTATTTTTGAATTCATTGTATGATCCGGGAATTACTTTATTACAGCTGTCTCTTAATAAAGAATGGAAAAAACTAAAATCATCTGTATATGGAAAATATGGGGTCAAATCTATACCCCCGCCAAACCATGATTTTCCTTTTTCCATTTCAAAATATCTTAAATTCATATGAATTGTAGGAACCTTTGGTGAACTAGGATGTATTACTATTGAAATCCCGCAAGCGCCGAATCTAGTCCTTTCGGTTCTAAATTTTAGTGCAATCTCTTCCGGCAGCATTCCATCGATAGATGAAATATTTACTCCTGCTTTCTCGAATACTTTTCCGTTTTGAATAACTCGTGTCCTGCCGCCTCCGCCTTCATCTCGAAACCAGTTGTCTTCGTAAAATTTTACTTCATCTTTTTCTTCTAGGCTTAAACATATTTTTTCCTGTAATCTTGAAATATACTTTTCCATCTCGAGGAATTGTTCTGAGAATTTCATTTTATAATTATTCTTTTATTTTAATTATCTAATTGTACTATAAAATTAAGTTAATATATGATATCATATAAGCTTAATTATCACATTCGGCTGTAGATTATAATTCGTTTGTTTATTACATTTCTATTAAACTTTTCTAAACTAAACTATCAAAGAGGTGCAGCTATGTTAAAAGAGAATATTCAGAAGATGTTGAACCAGCAGATGAATGCCGAGCTTTACTCTTCCTACGAGTATTTAGCTATGGCAGCATTTTTTGAATCAGAGAACTTGAGCGGATTTTCTAATTGGATGCGTATTCAATCCCGGGAAGAATATGGACATGCAATTAAGTTTTATAATTACCTTCTTGAAGCCCGCGGTAAGATTTTACTTACTCAAATTGAAGCTCCGAAAGTAGGCTGGCATTCGGCCGAAGAAGTTTTTCTTGACACATTTAAGCATGAGCAAAAAGTAACTGAATCAATTTATAAATTAGTTGACCTGTCAATATCCGAAAAAGATCACGCTACAAATATTTTCTTACAATGGTTTGTGACTGAACAAGTCGAAGAGGAATCTAATGCTTCAAAAATTCATGATAGAATTAAGTTAATCGGAAATGAGAAAGGTAGCCTTCTATTACTTGATCATGAATTAGGTCAGCGCGCTTCTTCTAAGTGACTCTGTTATATTAAGATTATGAAATTTAAGTACTCCGCCCCTTCTCTTATCAATTGATGGGGTGGGGGGTACCAGTTCAATACCCCCTTAATCTCTTATTTAGTTATTCTTTTATTTCAGTCAGCGGAAAAGCAGTATGCCTCATCGAATGAACTTTATTCGCAACTTGGAGTGTAACTTCTTTCTTTACTCGCTGTTCGAAATAATCTCTGAACCGGGTAACCATATGCCTTACAGGCCAAGCCGCTGCTTCGCCTAATGCGCAAATTGTATTACCCTCTATATTGCTTGCAACTGAAACTAAAAGATCAAGGTCATGGATTGAGCCTTCACCCGCGGCTAGCCTATTTAAAATCTTAAGCATCCACCCTGTCCCTTCTCGGCATGGGGTGCACTGCCCGCAGCTTTCATGATAATAGAATTTCGCTATCCTTGCAAGAACTTTAACTAAATCAGTATCTTCATCCATAACCATAACACCTGCAGTACCTATTGAAGTCCCAACTGCCTTTAGTGATTCTGCATCCATCTTTACTCCATCAATTTGATCTCCACGTAATGGAGGCATCGATGAACCGCCTGGTATAATGCATAATATTTTTTTATTGCCTGAAACTCCGCCTGCATAATTATAAATCAAATCTGTTAAAAGCATTCCTGATGGCAATTCATAAACTCCCGGCTTGTTTACATGCCCGCTTATTCCGTATAGTAATGTGCCCGGATGCTTCGGCTCTCCAATTTGTGAAAACCATTCCCAGCCTTTATTTATTATTGCAGGCACATTTGTTATGGTTTCAACATTGTTGATTGTCGTCGGGCATCCCCATAATCCGTTTTGTGCAGGGAAAGGAGGCTTTACTCTTGGATACCCTCGCTTCCCTTCTATCGAATTCATCAAAGCTGACTCTTCTCCGCAGATATAAGCTCCCGCTCCTTTATGTACGTATATCTCGCATGAGAATTCAGTTCCGAACTTTTCTTTCATTTTCTCACCGGCATAACCTTGCTCGTATGCGTCGCTTAATGCCTTTTCAAATAGCTTAATCCATTTATGATATTCTCCCCGGATATAAACATATGTTACCTTGGCTCCAATTGCATATGAAGCAATGAGAATTCCTTCTATCAGCTGGTGAGGGTTATATTCAAAAATCTGCCTGTCTTTAAACGAGCCCGGCTCACTTTCGTCTCCGTTTATGCAAAGATATTTTGGCTTGTTTGTTGCCTTAGGCATAAAGCTCCATTTTAATCCTGCAGAGAATGCTGCACCTCCTCGCCCTCGTAGTCCCGACTTCTTAACTGTGTCGATTATTTCATCCGGCTTTTGACCAAAAGCTTTTCGGGCTGCCGTGTATCCGCCGTTTTGCTCATACACGCTTATTTGATGGAGGTCATTTATATCTGGTAAAACTATCTTTTCCATTTAATTTCTGTCTTTAAATGATTCTATTATTTGATCGACTTTTTGCTCATCAAGGTTTTCAAAGAAGTCTTCATTCACGGCAATCATTGGCGCTGTCCCGCATGAACCCATGCACTCTACTTCTTCTAATGAAAATACTGCATCTTCAGTTATACCGCCGTTCTCTATTTTCAATTTATCCTTTACATGATTATAAATGCTATATGCGCCTCGTAGCATGCACGAAACATTGGTGCAAACCTGTAAGTGGTATTTCCCCATCGGTTTTTGATGATACATCGTATAAAAAGTAACTACTCCTAATACTTCATCGCTATGCATATCAAGTAATGCTGCAACTTCCTTCATTACTTCTTGCGATATCCATCCATTCTGTTCCTGCGCTATATAAAGCACCGGCATAACTGCAGCTTTCTTTTCAGGATACTTTTTTAATATGCCTTCTATCTTAGTTAAATTTTCTTCTGTGAATTTGAATTCCATAATAATTTATTCTTGAATTTAATAAGCAGAAAGTTTATCAGCCTCCGGCTGATATTTTGATTTGATTTTATTTATCGGCTTCACCCATTACTGGATCCAGGCTTCCAACTATTGCAACAACGTCTGATATCATGTGCCCTTTTACTAGCTGAGGCACAGATTGTAGATTTACAAACGAAGGCGATCGGATTTTACTTTTCCAGGGTTTTCCGTCCCCTTGACTTACCAGATAAAATCCTAATTCTCCTTTCGAGCTTTCTATTGCTTGATAGACCTCTCCAGGTTCAGGGTTAATTCCGAAATTGACTATCATGAAATCGTGAATTAATTCTTCCATCTTCGAATAAATTTCAGCCTTCTTTGGAAGTACCTTCTTAGGATTATTTAACAAAGTTTCTCCCTGAGGCATTTTCTCAAGAGCCTGAAGGATTATCTTTATACTTTCTCTTGTTTCATCAGCTCGGACAAAATAACGTGCAAGTGAATCACCATCAGGGTACGTAATAACTTTGAAATCCATTTCACTATATTTAAGATATGGCTGCGCCCTCCTTAAATCGAATTCCACCCCGCTTCCGCGTAAGCTAGGGCCTGTTAACCCTATGTCGATTGCATCGTCACCGGATATAACTCCAATACCGTCAAGCCTCTCTACAAATATTCTGTTTGTATTAATCAAACGCTCGCATTCATCAAGATTATCAAGGTATTGATCGATAAACCATTTTATCTTGGCTAATGCTTCCGGCTGTGCGTCATTTGCTACTCCGCCTATTCGAGTGTATGAATTTGTGAATCTTGCTCCGCAGAGTATATCCCAAATATCAAGTATCTTTTCACGCTCGCGAAGTGTCCACAAAAAAACCGTTAACGCACCCACGTCCATCGCTAAAGCACCGATTGCTACTAAATGCGAAGCTATTCTTGCAAGCTCCGCTATTATCATTCTTATGTATTGAGCCCTCGGTGGAGCTTCTATTCCGGCTAGCTTTTCTACAGCAAGTACCCATGCTACATTATTCGACATTGGCGAAAGATAATCCAGCCTATCGGTATGAGGTATAAATTCATAATATGACATATTTTCAGCTAGCTTTTCATAACCTCTATGCAGGTATCCAAGCTCCGGCACACACCCCTTTACTGTCTCCCCATCAAGCCTTAATAGTAAGCGCAAAACACCATGCGTAGCAGGATGCTGTGGCCCCATATTTAATATCATTTCATTCTCTAATGCATCCTCAATCGTAATATTTGAATCAGCTAATAAAGCTTCTAAGATTTTTGGATGAGCATCGTCTTTTGTAAATTTTTCCATGTTATTATTTGCTGTCCGTATTCAATTATTATTTGGGAAGTGAAAGAGATCCGGGAATTCCCTGAAGCGGAAAATCCTTACGCAAAGGATAATATTCAAATTCTTCCGGCATATACAT
>Ga0075269_10000011_pt1 | contig 40522 bp, 23 predicted proteins | sample SF_Rice_5C_0N_10_FD_69773 | JGI IMG/M metagenome (GOLD analysis project Ga0075269, IMG submission 69773) | Rice paddy soil microbial communities from Twitchell Island, California, USA - SF_Rice_5C_0N_105 | ecosystem: Environmental > Terrestrial > Soil > Paddy field/soil | place: USA: Twitchell... | reverse complement strand
TTATTAAAACGTATAGGATCTGTTATATGCCATCTATATAATCCAAATCTTTCCATAGGCTCATGAAGGCCGTCTCCCTTTATTACTTGCGGCATTCCGCTGTATGGACTGCAGAATTCTGTATATTGCGGTACTTCTACTCCGGCCGAATTTTCCTTTTTAGTGTTAAAACCATATGAACCGCAGAAGTAATCTTCCGTTCCTGTTCCGCAAATTGTTGGATACTCCTTATCTCCGTCTATATAAAATTTAATCTCCCCTTCTCCCCACCACCCTGAATTATGAGCTTCCAGGGCAAAGTACGTTCCTACATATTGTCCTTTACCTTCAATACTGTCAACCAATACATATGGTTTATTATATTGAACCGGATTCTCTCGTCTGAATTGTGCGTGAAAGTATCCCGCATCTTTGGGAACTTCAGTTAAGACATAATCTATCTGATAGTATAAAACCATGTTTTGTGTATTTATATTCTCTATTGTTATTTTACATCTTTTATGAAACGGCATTGCCCAATAGCAGTTAAAGCCGCTGCCTGGATTTACATCCACAGCCAAAGATTGAACTTGGGAATATTGCCCCCACCCCATACAGAAAAAATCACCAACCGGACACTCTACGGACGCCTCCTTCTCGTTGTCCCAATATATTCGAAGGATAGCAAATCTCCAGTTACCATTGGGAGTCATCCATATATGTTCGATAGCACCCGGACCATTAATATCAGCCAAAGTAAGTGTAGCACCTGCTTTTATTCTTACTAAAGGATTTATTTTCCAGCCCTTTCCTAAATCTCTGGCTGCATTGGAAGCTGTTCCGGAATCTGCCATTCCACCCTTGCCTTTTTCACCTGTAAAATTTTCCGGACTAATTGAACGGCTTTGAGCATCTGATAATCTATAAAGATTACCCAAATTATTTTCTAAACCATTAAACTTTTCCTGCGCAAAAGAAGAGGCAGCTATAAATAAAATAGAATAAATGAAAAATTGTTTAAATAAATTTATTGACATGAACGCTTTCCTTTTTTTGAATAATTAAATTGAGTAAAGACTTGCTTCCGCTTTAGGATTTATATTTGATATCTTAGGCTGATATATTTTTAATAGAAATGCTCTTTTAACTTAGAGTAAAGGGAAACCTTATTAGTTGCTTATTCACTTTAGTAACAACAATCAAAAAACTACACAAAAACCTTTTTAGCTTATTCCTTTAACAGTATTGTATAATTGGGCGGGAATTGAAAGGAAGTTTATACGAAACTTTTAAGATATAAATTTCCTTGCTCCTAACGGATATAATTATGTTATTCACACTATCATGCAGCACTTTTTATATTTCTTACCGCTCCCGCAGGGACAAGGATCATTTCGATTAACATTTAAACTCGGAAATCCTTTATCCTTCTCAGCAGCCCAGGATATTATATTTGCCGGAGCTCGCCGATTTATAAGTTCATTTGCCATGAATTTCATATAGATATCTATATGATTGAAAAAATATTTGTAACCGGCACATAAGTAATTTAACCCGTCTTCTCCATCCGGTGTTTTAATGAATCGATGTTTTGGACATTCACCGTTGCAGGCGAATCTAACTTCACAATTAAGACAATATTTGGGAAGCCTGTCTTTTTTATCATTTCCAAACTTCACCTGTTTATCCTTATTTACTATGCTGTCTATCCCATTTTCAATTATGTTACCCAGTTTATTTTCCGGATAAACATAATGATCGCAAGAATATATATCTCCGTTATGTTCAATTGCTAATGCACGCCCGCATGTCTCATTGAAAACACAAAGGCTCTGTTGTATCCCCAGCCAGCTTTCTAGTGCAACGTCAAACATTTGAACAAAATATATTCCTACATCTTTTCTTACCCATTCATCAAAAATGGTTGTTAGAAATATTCCATATTGCAGCGGCTCAACCGACCAATCTGTAACTGCTGCATCTCTTTTATTGTCAGGTGAAATTAAAGTTAAAGCTTCTCCTTCCCCATTCATTTTCCTTTCTACGATCGGAATAAACTGCATAAAGCCGCTGCCGATCTCTTTTAAAAAATGATATACATCTAATGGTTTATACGAGTTAGTCCTATTTATACAAGTTAAGGTGTTAAATTCTACTTTATGTTTTTTCAAGTACGATATACCGCGTATAACTCTTTCAAATGTAGCCTGCCCTCCTTTATATACTCTGTATTTATCATGTAACTCTTTAGGGCCGTCAATTGATAATCCAATTAAAAAATTATTCTCGGCAAAAAACTCGCACCATTCGTCGTCTAGCAAAATACCATTTGTTTGAAATGCATTACTAATTTTTTTACCGGAAGAATATTTTCTCTGAAGCTCAACAACTTTCTTGAAATAATCAACGCCTAATAAAGTTGGCTCGCCTCCTTGCCATGCAAAATTTATTTCTTCTGTCTTCTGTACTTTTATATATTCTTTGATAAATTTTTCTAGCACATCATCCTGCATCCTCCATTTATTATTAGCAGGATAAAGATTTTCCTTCTCTAAATAAAAACAGTAAGTGCAGTCCAAATTGCATATCGGCCCGGTTGGCTTTGCCATTACATGGAAAGCATCGGATATCTTAATCTCATTCATTTAATTTTTTTCAGACGGCTGTTAGGAATAAAATTCTTTTTTATGCTGTTCTGCAAATTGCATTAATTTCTTTGCAATTTCAGGGTATGTTTTAATCACATTCGCTCGCTCATAAGGATCTGCTTCCATATCATATAGAGCTAAATCTTGCTCTACTTGATCCGGAGGACCGGGATATCCCTTCACCAATTCAACTTTTTCATATTTACCCGGAAAACCAAATTCACCATACTGCGCTACATGTCTGTATTTGTGTGGAAGATGAAGTTTCCATTTTCCGTCTCCTGATATGACACTTTCAAAATCTTCCATTTGCGAAATTGCATAGAATGCATGAGGATTTTTTGTCTCAGGCTTATCAGCAATTAAATCCCATAAATTTTTTCCGTCAATTTCATTTTCCGGCAGTTTAGCTCCTGCTAAATAAGCTATAGTTGGCAGAATATCAATTGAACTTAATGTCCTTTCAGATATAGAACCCGGACGGATTTTGCCCGGATATTTCATTATCATAGCTGATCGTATTCCTCCATCAAATGATGTCTGCTTTGATTCCCGGAAAGGAGTCTTACCTGAGTGGGTACCGAATAATCTCCAGGGGCCATGGTCCGCACTAAATAGAACAACTGTATTCTCCTCTAATCCATTTTCTTTAAGTGCTTTCATTATCTGACCGACTGACCAATCAATCTCCATAATAACATCACCATATAATCCTGCACCCGACTTATTTCGGTATTTGTCACTTACAAATAACGGTACGTGTGGAAGACTATGCGGTACATATAGGAAAAACTGCCTCTCTTTATTACGCTTGATAAAATTAACTGCATGCTCTGTATATGTCGTAGTAAGGTTAGTTAAATCTTTAGGAGTCAAGTTAGCATTAATAATTTTCCCGTTCTCCCAGAATGGCAGCGGTGGGAATTTACTTTTCTCATCTTCCTTATAATTATATGGCCACATATCATGCGAGTACATTAAACCGCAGGATTCATTGAAACCCCTTTCCGGCGGCCTGGTTTGCGGCTGGTCTCCTATGTGCCATTTACCGAATACAGCAGTATAATAACCCGCTTTTTGCAGCACTTCTCCCAAAGTAGCATATTTCGGATCTAAGCCCCAGGCATTTGGTCCGTGGGCACCGTATAATTTTGTCCTGCCCGGATAACAACCGCTTAATAATGCACCTCTTGATGCTGAACATACCGCCTGAGGAACATAAAACCTGTTAAATCTACAGCCATCTTCTGCAAGCTTATTCACATGCGGCGTGGGATATTCCGGGTTCCCGAAAGGCTTAAAATCCGACCAGCCTGAATCATCTAGGAAAATAATAACAAAGTTCGGTTTTCTCTTACTTTGATTTAAAGGCTGACTTTCCTGATTTTTTTTATCCTCTGCAAAGATTCGTTCTGAACCCGAACCTAAAAATGAATTAGCAGCAATTGCTGCCGCACTTAATGAGCTAGTCTGTAAAAATTTTCGCCTGGTTATCCCCCCTGCATTATTTAAATCTTTATTAGTAAATTTTTTTTGTCTCATTTCACCCTCAAATTAGTTCTAAGTTAAAATTAATTTTATTGAGAAATGTTTCTATACATTTTTAATTGCAGCTGCTTTATTGTATTCTTAAAGTTAATATTTGGTAAGGTTCAATTGTAAATTTGAAATTATCCTCAGTAAATGGAAGTGTTTTTATATTTCGTTCTACTGCATCACATTGAAAGATTGAATTTATTTTGCCTAATGGAATTTTAACTTTCACTTCTTCTGCTTTCCCTCCAATCTCTAAAAACCTCATTATTGTCCCAGTATTGTCCTCAGCTTTTTTCCAATTTACTAGAATTACATCATTGGAATTAATATCTAAATAACTCTCTTCCGATTTTAATTCCAAGTTCCTCTTCTTACTAACACTTTCATCAATATTACCTAAATCAACTTCAAATGGTGTCATTTCACTCCAACCAAAACGACTTAATCCGCTATTTGGTATTTTACTTCCACTCGTTAATACATATTTGAATTTAAACTCTCCGCCTTGACCGCCCGCATAATTTACACGCCAATAATTATTCATTATGTATGAAAATATTGTTCCCTTCCTTTTGCCGAAATGAGCAGGCCATTCACCACGTGCAATATCTCCCAATGTTACAAGTGATGCATTGACCGGAACTATCTCAGCTTCAACTCCATTCTGACTTACTGAGACATAATGCTGAATGGAAAACCATTCTTGCCCGGCTCCGGGTAACATATCTTTGGCGGGATTAATGACGCCGTTCTGAGTATCATATTGGAATTCAGGCTGGTCCATTGCAAAGGGGAATGCAATATATGCGGCTTCTTTTGAATAAACTTTATCTTTTATGATTCTGTAATCAAACTCAATTTTTTTCTGTTTGTTAAACAGAATAATTGTGGATATTACTTTTGGTGTATTAGTATTTGAACTTTTTAAAACTATCTTAATTCCGTAGGGCAATTCGGTTACTGATACAATTTGTCCCTTAGATGCTTTGTTTATTTTTAATTCACTGCTGAATTCTTTTTGTACCGGTACTTTGTCATTACTTGTTACATAGAGATATTCCCCGAAATAATATGGGCTGGATGAATCGATAAGTTCTTTATTAAGCTGCTTATCAATTATACTCTTAATAGTTCCGTTTTTTCTTTCTAAAATTAATCTGTAATATTTATTTTCAACCACGTTCGAGCTTAATCTAACCGGATGGAGTGCTTGCTTTGTTTCAATTTTCTTTAATAAAAAGATTTTATATCCCATGGGAGGAATATTACCGGTTTCAAATCTTATTTTTTGCAAAGTATTTCCTGTGAAAACAACTTCTGTGGGAATAAATTGATTACTATTATTATCAAAAAGCTTATAGCTAAGAGGGATATCTGTCTCAATAAGACTACTACGCTTCCAATTTAAAGTGTTAAAAACGGCTAGGGCATTTTTACCGATATTTTTATCGACACGGAAATCATCCAGAATAGAAGTAATACTGCTTCTTATAATACTTGCACAACCTTCTTCTGCATTTTGAACAAATAGATGTTTCGTTTTAAGCTGCTGTATACTTTCCGAACTGTTAGGATCTTTTACTCCATCGGAGGATCCCCAATTATGTTCATTATAAAGCAGGATATTTTGCCAGAGATCTCTATCTAATTTTTTATTAATTTGAATATTGGGATTAAGTAATGAACTTATTGTCGATAGCTTTTCTGCTGAAAGTGCTCTCGCTTCTGTCTCGCGTTCCATTGAAGCATATTTTGCATCCGAAGCGATACCATCTTCCCAGTACGGGCCGCCGTCTCCTTTAATGATTGGTATATCGCTGCCAAATTGCAGGGAGATATACTTCATTGCTTCGGCAAAGCCGGAATAAATTAATTTAGGATAGGCATATTTACCATTCCAGTTTTCTGCAATCGAAGCAAAAATTGGATTCAGTTTTGTATTGTCACCTTGTGAACCGTCTAACAATATTGCGTCGGACTTATAATTAGGGCTTGCAAACATATTAATCAGTCTTGGCAAAGCATCTTTATCAACCTCAATATCCGGGTTTCTTCCAAATACGTGTGCTATTTGAGCATAATATTTAGTATACCACATTAATACTTTTCCGCCGTCAGGCCCTTCCCACCAAAACGGTGATTGAGTATTTAGCGAACCCAATTTAAAGATAGGCGCATGCCCGTTATTGCTGGCAGCTATAAAGTATTTTAATCCTGCAGATGCCATAACCGAAGCATACGACCATGAATACGAAGGTACATCTGTAATGTTGGCATAATTAAAAGGTATTTCATTTTCCTTTGTAAACTCGAATGACGGATACAGAGAGCGGATTAAAGTCTCAAGCGAAGAAAATCCGGTTAATAATCCTGCATATTGTGCTGGTACAAAAATTTTTTTGTTATGAATATTATTTATTAATTCCCTTTTCTCGTGTTCATTTCTGTTTGATATAAATTGCTGAATTATCCAAAAGCCATCCGGGCTGTAGTTAAAATCCGGATAAGATTTTGCCAATTTCATTACTTCATCAAGTGACTGATCATGAAGCTCCGCAACTTTAGATCTATAATCCGTATAACCAATATCTAAATGAATACTTGGCACCATAAAGATCTTCCATTTCTTTGCAGGAGTCAGTTCTATTGGAAAATATTGAACTTTTTTATTAGTCTTTACTGATATAATGCCTTTTGTTTTAGTATTAAATTCAGGTACTTCAAACTCAATTTTTTGTTCCCCAAAGCTTTGACTACTTACTAAAGTAGTATCAATAATTTTGCTGCCTAATCTTAAACTGACTTCTTCCTTTTCTCCGGAATAAGAAGTTAAAAATAAATCCACTAATTCATATAGATTATCCTTTCTATTTTTATAAAAAATAGTCGGCTTAACTTTGACTTTAACTTCATCTCGCTTAAATTCTATTTTAGGATTTTGTATTAGCTCTAATGCATCGAAGTAGATCCCGGAATTATTATCTATATTTTTTTCAGCAGGTTCGTTTATTGCACTAAGTGAAAGAATATTTTCCCCTGATCGAAGGGAGTTAGTTGGAATCATAATTTCAACAATGTTTTCCCAATCATTTTTTTGTGATCCGTTTTTATATTTAGGATGTTGATATGCTCTTCCGGTATGTCCATTAATATTTATTTGAAGTATTGAAAGCCGCCTGACGACAGCATCGAGTCCTGAGCTCATTAAGTTTATATGGGTAAATCCGGATCTTAAAATAAACGTCCCTTCAGGATTTCCCTTGATATTAAAAATAATTTTGTAGTTACATTTGTTATTCTCTTTTGTATTATTTCTCCAGGCAGGTAGATATGCCGGCCAATTTATTTTTGCATTAGATTCAGCAACATTATAAACTATATCGCACTTTGCACCGAGATTCTCTTGCTGCATGCGTTTACTATTTCCATTAAGGAATTCATCAGATGAATTATCAAATTTCCCAATTTGCCATATTATTTTTTCTGTACTAGATATTTTAGTTTTTCGTTTATTTTTACTCTGGGAACTATCATGGCCTTCACTATTTATTTTCATCATGTTATGAAGGTTAAACTCGTTTTCATTACTGTTAGATTTAATTATTTTAGGATATTTTGAGATTTTGCACAGTGATAAATCGTCTTTTAATAAATAACGGTTATCGTTTGGTTTTGTTTTACTTATGGCAAAAACATTACTAAATAAAAATGTTATTGCTATTAGAATGATAGTGACAGATTTACCTTTGATTATAAAATTCCCTTTATATAACAATTTGCTTTTCCTTATCAATGCTTGTTTTTTGTTGGTGTATTATCAAACAAAGACTCAAATATTTTTTTACCTTTATGAATCTATATATGGTCTGCTGAAATTCTACGGTGACTCATTTCTTTTTCTACCAAGTCAAACAACCGGGTATAGTTTTGCACTGAGCTAATTTTCAGCAGACCCGGAATAATTATGCACAGAAAACAATTTTTTCTCCAAACTGATTCACCTTAAATTATTTTCGTTTGTTACTTAACAAACTTTTCTGTTTTACCTGTTTTAGCTGATTTCTTAGCTGCCTCAAGAAGCTTAACTACCAAGACATTGTTTTCAAGGGAATATAAACCGTACTTAGGTACTTTTATATTTCCGTGAATGACCTTTGCAAAATATGTGAATGGGTCTTCCTCTACATTAACATCTTTTGAAGTTACGTTTATGGTCTTTTCCTCTTTCATATTACTCTTTCTCAAATACATTGTGCTTTTGTCCACATTAATTATATAACCGGTAGTCCCATATATTTCCATATCTTTCCTGTTAAACGGCCAATTCCACGAAGGCATTAATATACATTGGAAGTCAGGATAATCAATGATAACGGTCGCATCATCATCAACTTTAGGATAAACATCTGGTTTAAACTGCCGGGTAACTGCAGTTACAGAAACAGGTTCCTCCCCTTTTGAGAGACACGTAATTAAATTTGCCCCATAGCAGCCGAAATCATATAATGCACCTGCGCCATTCTGAACTGGGTCAGTAAGCCAATCCAGAAATTCTTTGTTTACATGAATTTCTTTCGGACCATTGTGTCCGTCATGGACAACTACTTTTCGTACACTTCCGACAAAATCACTGTCATTGACAAGCTGGAATGATTTTGCAGTGCTTGGATACCAAGAAGTTTCATAGTCCGTAAGCAAATGAATATTATATTTTTTGGCAAGACGTTCCATCCTTTCAGCATGTTCAACTGTAGTTGCCAAAGGCTTTTCAACCATCACATTTATTCCCCGTGGGGCACAAGCTTCAACAACTGCTGTATGTTCAAGAATTGAACCGAACGCTACAACAGCTTCAGGTTTTGTTGCATCCAGCATTTTATCTAAATCATCATAAATCAGTTTTGGATCAAAACCAAATTTTGCAGCATATCGTAAAGCCATTTCATGATTGGGTTCATAAACACCAATCAAAGTAAAATCAGTTTTATTTTCACTGTGAAAGAAGAATTTAATATGTCCGTGCGTCATACCGGCTATGGCTAGACGTATTGGTTTGTTCTGAGAGGTCTGTGCAGTCAAATTTGTAAATGCAAATGAAATTACAATAATAATATAGAGCAAAATTTTAGTTGTAAACTTCATGCTGTATATTATATCTGTTGCTGATAGTTTATTCCGTTCCATTATTTTATAACCTTGTTTTTTTTGAAGACAAAAATCTTCTTTTAAAACACCTGATTGTTTATAATTAGTTAGGGTCAGGTGAAATTCTTTTATAACCTGTTTTTTTCTACACAGTTGAATCTATGGAATGACCTTGCTGCATTCAAAATATCCGTTATTGATTTTTTTAACTTTTTTAAAGTAGGCAAAAAAGAAAAAACATTATTCATTACTTACGTCAACCTTATTATTCGAAGGAGGGAGGTATGCGGGCCAATTTTCTTTAGCATTATCTATATCACAATATAATTTACTTCATACTTTGAATTTAAATTCTGATTATCTGTACGTTTACTATCCCTGTAAACAAATTCGTCTGAAGAATTATTAAACTTTCCAATCTGCCAAAGTATTTTTTCGGTATTAGAAATTTTAGTCTTATTTACAGCAGCTACATTATTTATTCCAAATATTAAGGAGATAAATATTACAGTAACAACTTTTCCTATCATCTTTATATTATAAAAAGCCACTTCGTCAGGAGTTGAATGTTTGGAGGTAAGAATAAAAACTTTGTTTTTGCAATAAAAATAAACATTACAGCAGTGTAATATTAGAAGGAAAAACCAACTCCGTCAGGAGTTGAATGTTTGTAGAAAACACGTAAAACAAGCAAAGTTGTGCTCCGGAGGAGCACTATGTTATTAGCAGAATAAAGTTTGCTAACACAAATACACAACTGTATATGTCAAATCCTAATAAACGTTTACACAATTTCATTCTGCTCTCTGCCCTTTGCGCTATGCCTTCCGCCCCGCCGGTTAGCGAGTGCCCCGATTATCATCCTGAAATCAATGTGCAAATCGGGACACTCGATAACCGGAAACGCCAAAGAGCTCTGACTTCCGATTTCTAATCAACTAACTCTATCAAAACCTAACAACCAAATTATTTCCCCTCTCATGGATAATACCGCCAATTGTCTATCTTCGGTCGTTCTTCCCCGGCTTCTACCATCCGTTCAATTAATCTTTGTCGAAGTTGATTGGTAATTTCCCGCAGAGAAAGGTTGCCGTTATTGTGAATAAGTGAAGGTGGATCATCACGGCCGGCTAAATTAATTAACTGATATGGATCAGATATGTTGTTGTATAATTGATAATCGCGATAATATGAACTCCCGGACTCATGTCCTGGATTGGAGTCCGGTGCCAGGGCTACATAAGTCCATTCGGGAGTTCTTAATGCTCTTGCCGTTTCTGATTCACTTATCTGTACAAATACTTCATTTCGCCATGATTCACGGGCTTTCTCATCTTTCATTAAAGGTATAAAACTTCTGCCTTGCATGCTCGAAGGTATTGGTATTTTAAGAAAATCTAGTATCGATGGTGCTGCATCAACCATGCTTATTAGTTCACTAATAATTCGGCCATTATTAAATCCTGGCCCCTGTATAATTAAAGGGATGTGAATTGAGCTTTCATGCGGACTTCTCTTATACTCAGAATTACGGGTTCTGAAATGACACCCGTGATCGCTTATAAATATTACAATAGTGTTATCATATAGATTCTCTTCTTTCAATATTTTGAATATACGGCCAACCGAATCATCTATCGCTTTACAATCACCGTAATAATTAGCTAACTGTTTTGCCCAATCACCCGGGAATTGTTTTACATCCTGAGGAATATATGGATTACTGAATTTTTCCGCGTATCCTTTTGGCGGCGCAAAGCCGTTTAGGTCATTCTGCTGATGGGGTTCTAATTGAGAAAGTACTAAGAAAAATGGCTTCTCATGTTTCTGTCTTAAAAATTTTTCTGTTAGTCCTGTAAGAAAATCGGCTCGAAATACATCCTTAAATGTTATAGGGCGGCCTTCACCATCCCAGATTGTACCTTCATAAGGATGCGATGTTAGTTCGAATACGTTGGAAGCTTGCCAAAGATCTGTAAATCCGCCTCGGTATTCTATTGGCACAAAACCAAGCCCCTCACGTGTCTTGTTGTTTTTAGGTGCTAAATGCCATTTCCCGATATAATTAGTGCTATATCCCGATTGCTTTAATAGTTTTGCTAATGTAATTGCCTCGGGCTTTAATCCAATATTCTCATTAGTAAGTTTCCAAACTCCTGTAGTTGTTGCATATTGTCCAGTAAATAAACATGCACGAGAAGGTGAACATAACGGTTGGTTTGTATATGCATTTTGAAATACTGTCCCTCTCCTGTACATGGCATCTAGGTTAGGCGTATGATTCATTGGGTTTTGCCCGGCAGCGCAAATAAAATCCGATCTGAATTGATCGGAATGAATCATGAGAATGTTAGGTTTCGATATTTTATACGGGCCTTGCTTAAACTCTTTATCCTTTGCATCTGTTGTATGTAAAGCAATCCCTGCCGCAGCTAGTGTGGATTGTGCTAAAAATTCTCTTCGGGAAGTTTTTTCCATGGAGTTATATTCCAATTTGAAAGAAAAAGCTTTTTATTGTACACAATATTTATTAAATATTTTTTGAAATTACTCTATTTCTTCATACTTAACATATCTTAATTTCATCTCCTTGCTTTTTAAATAACAAATAATTTAATATATTATTCAATCATGCACTGGATAAATTCTGATTTTTTAGAGCTATCTCCGCTATATTATATTATTTATTTGACCGCTTGTACATTAGTATAATTGTTGACGAAAAATTAAATATTATTTCCCTTTCTAATACTTATTTCATTAAAATCATCTTCTTTGTTTGTGTTAATCCACTGCTTCGTAATCTATATATATATACTCCGCTTGCTAACTTTGATGCATCAAAATCAATATTATATAACCCAGCTTTTTGATACCCATCAAATAACTCGGCTACTTCTTGTCCCAAGATATTGTAGACCTTCAAGGTTACAAATCCGCTCTTTGCTATTGAGTAATTAATCTCTGTTGACGGGTTAAATGGGTTCGGATAATTATGAAACAACAAAAACTTCTCAGGCAATTTATTACTTTTCGTAACTGAAGTTACCGAGTCGTATTGTGTCATATATGGGGAATTTGCAAAACTGCTGTATGCTTGCCAAGCGCCGGAGAGTATAGCAGATGTTGCATTGGGTGCATTGTTATTATCGAAATATGCCATATAATGAACCCTTGGATATTGGTTAGCATTGACCGCAGCATTAATTGCATTAATCGTATTAACTTGTTGAACAGCCGTGGGTGTCCAAGAATTAACTCCTATACCCCATTCTCCCCATGCCCATGGTTTACTTACATAATCATGAATCGAATCTGAATTAGTTGAAAACCAGTTATACATTTCTGCTTGCTCTGAAACCAATTTATCACTGGAAGAGCCTTGGTACATATCCCATGCTACCCAGTCTACATACTGGTTGCCGGGCCACATAACGTTAACCAACTTGCGTTGCCCTGAATAACCTTGAACAACCCAGCTCCATATAACATTAGTAGCTCCATTCGTATCAAAGATAGCACGCACATTATGCCACATCGCGATATATTCTTGGGTTGTACCTGCTTTCCCAACATCATTTTGAGGTTCATGCCAAACGCAGATCATCATTTTCTTTGGCTTAATACTCGCCACTGATTTAGCAAGCTTGGTTAACTGAGCATCTACGCTGGAACTTCCCCCATTTGCAGCACCTACTGCATTTATCCATTTTGAATTCGGCTTAAAGCTGACAAAAACTTTACGCCCGGCATTAATATAATTGTGTTCATTGGATGTTAATGTCGTCCAACTGCCCGAACCATGATAAAAACGAAGGATATCAAGCTGCCTGCTGATTTTAGATTCGTGTTCTCTAAAAGATTGCACTGAACAGTTTGATACTTCAGCTCCAAGCCATGCACCTTTCTCAGGTATCCATAAAGTTGCATTAATTGAATCCGCTCCTTCTTTGTTAGAAGTTTGAGGAACAATTTCGTTTCTTACTTTATATATTAAGTCTTTTTTTCTTTGACCTCCTCTATTTCCTCCCAGTACTTCGCCGGTAAGAATAAAGTAACTGCAAACTAAACACATCATCAATTTCATTAAAAAATCTCCACAATGAAATCATATATGATCCCGAAAACGATAAACAGTCTTATGCCCTTATTTACAATTACGACATTTGTCATATCATATTTTTAGTTGAATTTCATTTTTTTCAATTCGTGATATTTCGTGAAATTAGTGTCTTATTTAAGCAGCATCATCTTTTGCGTTTTCATAAATCCATTGGCGTTCATCATTAGAAAGTACACGCCGCTGCTCCATCTGGAACCGTCAAACTCAGTTGAATAAATTCCTGGTTCTTTATTTGAATCTACTAAAGTTGAAATCTCCCTACCCAGAATGTCAAATACTTTGATAACTACTCGTGAAGTTTTAGGGACACTATAACTTATTACAGTAGTCGGATTAAAAGGATTTGGAAAATTTTGTGAAAGAGCGAATGATTTTGGAACTCCGCTTATTTCATTAATTGAAGTTAACTCTGAACCAGTTGTGAATTTCCATGTAGCAGAAAACCCACTCGAATCGGCTGTATTCATCGCTCTGACATGCCAATAATAGGTTATATTCGAATTGAGAGGATTAGCGAGTAGGACAGATGTATCAGCTATGGTTGTATCCAGAAAAACATTTTGTGCTACAAACATTCCTGTGGAGTCACCACTCAAATATACACGATAATCAGTTGCAATCTGAAGTTCATATTCATTTGCGTAAGGTGAAGTACTCCAGCTAACGTTTGCAATCCTCGGTACATTTGTCTCTAACAGAGTTGGTGATACATTGCTGGGAGTAAATGGCATAGAAATCTCAACTCCTGTTTCGAAAGAACTTAGAAGAGAATAATTTTCACCTCCGAGGTTAATGGCACCAACATGCCAGTAGTATATTTTATTTGGATCGAGCGGTTGAGATAATTGAATTGCTGTATCACTAATAGTTGTATCAAATACAACATTCTGATCTTTGAATGAACCATCAGAATTAATTGTTGAGTCGGTAGCTATCTGCACATGATAGGTAATGTTAAAATATGAGGAAGCAGCATCCCATTTAAAATTTGTAATTCTCGGTAATCCGGTAGTCGAAGCAGCAGGCGAAAGTAAGACTGGTACTGTAGGAACAGGTACAGCAGTAACAGGCTTGAATGCGCTGTAAAATTTTGGTGTGCTGCTCAAAGAATCTTTGAAGCTGCTTGAAATTACTTTTGTAGTTCCGATATTAGCGTTGCTGTTTACCCACGTAATTGTACTTGCTGTATCCGGTAGTGAAAGAGCGGATATTGGAAAGGTTACTTGATGAGGAAAACCTTCAGTCCAGGCAGCTATTTTGACTGAGTCTTGTGAATTTTTCAGAACTAAGACCACATCAGATGGGATACCATCATCATAGCGAAAGCTCACATGATAATCTGATAATTCACGTGATAATACAGTTGCAGCAATGTAAGAAGGTTTAGGAACAAGATAATAATCGACAAAGCCGCGATTTTGTCCAATCTTATCTAAATTTTTGCCATCGTCCTTCCAGTCATACCACATTGTTAGTGGAACGCCTGAATACAAATTAAAAAGCTGCATCCTGGCAAAATAATCCGCCTGAGTTTGACGCGAAACACCGCTTGTTAAAGTTGTTGTCGAATATCCCCACTCGCCGCTAATTATCGGAATTGTATCACCTGGGGGTTCGTATTGATCTATAAGTGCTCTTACATTCTTAAAATCCGGACCAACTGTTTCAGGCAATTCGGGTGGCGGCGGATTATCTCGATATGGATGAAGTGTTACTCCATTTATATAATTAAGAATACCTGCTTTGAAAAGACTATCTAATACGTCAAGCTGTATTCCTGCCATAGCAGGTGCGACGATTGTTGCATTAGGGTTAACTTTACGCATCGCCTTACTTGCCGCAATAACTAAATTAGCGTACAGTAGCGCATTGTGAACTGGTAACCAGTTAATTGTATTATTAGGTTCATTCCAAATTTCCCAAATAATATGATTACCTTCAAAATGCTTTACGGCAGCGGCAGCAAAGGCTGCATATGCTGCTATGTTTGTGGAATCCTGAGGTCCCCACTGCAAACTTTTAGCGTAAAGCGTATCATTATAACCTAATGTAAAAAGTGCCCTGATCCCTCGTTGGTTCAACTCCTTCACTAGTGTATCGTATGGCCACCAGGTATAAACACCTTTAGCTTGCTCACAATACTCCCAAAATATATCCATACGGATAAACTTGAATCCCGCTGCTGCTATCATGTCAAGCATATGAAGATTTACGGAATTATCACCATTAGCAGCAACATTTTGCCTGTATGCCCATGTAGAACCGCCTACGACAAAATGAATATCCGCGCCCATACCTGCCGGAATTACTTTCTCCGGCAATCCGTTTAAAATATTTTGAGCAAACACCCCTTCATTTAATAGCAAACTAAATAGCAGTACTGTTAAAAAACCCGTTACCTTAACAGATATTTTGCGATTTAAAAAAGACACATAATTATTTATTTTTTCTCTTATCATATTAGAATTTCTACAAAATAAAGTGATTTAAAAATATGCATATTGTTTTTCATTTTAGAATTTGAATTTCAATTTTACTATTCGTTCGGTACCTTATTGAATATTAATGATAGTAAATTCGTTCGACAACTAAATATTGAAGATTATCCTTCTTTTATTTTTACAAGTACCACTCCATGCGGATGTACTGTTGTGGTGAAATGATTAGTAAATAATCCTAATTTTTTTTGCCTCCAGAGGTCTCTAACTATACATCTTTTACTTAATCCAAGCAAATGAAAATTAACTTCGACCATCATTTTTTTTGCTCCTCGATTGAATAAGCCTACCGCCATTGATCCGTCCGAAAGTTTTTTTGCCCAAATTTCCGTATCATCATTTAAACTGATTCTACTTGCTCCAATTCCAAGCGTATCCTGATCAACAGCTATCACTTCATCGTTTGTTAGCAGGCTGAGTGTGAAATTATCAAGATGTGTCATATCGCAGCTTATTAGTAAAGGCGCTGCAAGAAGACACCACATGCTTACTTGCGTATATTGCTCATCCGGTGTTAATCTTGTAGGATACAAATCAGAGTTCCATCCTTTCGTGCCTAGCATTCCAACCATAAGCATATCCGGATCATTCCAATGACCGGGGCCGGCATACTTTTCATGTCCGTTTTGTCCGAATGCAATCGGACTCATCCTTTCCCATATATCCAAAATATCACCCGTAGTCCGCCAAAGGTTGGCACCAATCTTGGCACCCCACTCCCAAACATTTCCCATTCCATATTGGCAGAGGCTGTAGACTATATCACGATTAACCTTTTTCAGCGCATCGCCCATTACTATATATGGTTTCTGGTAAGATTCAATTGAAGTGTCTTTAGCTATCTTTCGATAAGAACACCAATCATATTTCAACAAATCAACGCCCCACTCTCCGTATCTCTGTGCATCTTTATCTTCATGCTGATAGCTGCCAATGCATCCGCCGCAAGTGTATGCACCTGGCGAAGAATATATCCCAAATTTCAATCCTTTGTCATGAATATAATCGCCTAGCGCTTTCATATCAGGAAATCTTTTATTTGGAATAATATATCCATTCTTGTCTCTAGGTTCACCTTGAAGAGTAGAATCTTTTGAACTAGGTTTTACTTGCCAGAAATCATCAATATCGATGTAAGACCATCCATGATCAACCAATCTGCTTTTAATCATTGCTTCTACAGCAGCACGCATCTTTTTCTCGCTTACCGTATTTGAGAAACCATACCAGCTATTCCATCCCATCGGCGGAGTTAAAGCAATTTTGTCCCCGCATACTATTTTAAATTTTCTTTCTGCTGCACTAAGCATATTTTTTGCTTTAAAAGTAAGGGCATACTCTCCTTTATCCTTAATGGAACCGGTAATAATTCCGGTCTTTTCATCAAGTCTAAGTCCTGGTGGTAAACCCTCAACAGAAAATTCCATTGGTCTTAATCCTGTCGCCGGTATTCTATATAGAAATGGCGAGCCCGGTCTTACTCCGTATATTTGCGGTCCGTTTATTTTAGGTTTAGGTGACGGCTTAGGGGTTAGTATAATATATTCACTCTCCTTTGCCTTGTCATATTCGCTATTTATTAATTCAATCGATCTTATATCCTTGGCCAAAGGAGATTGATTCCTAATTTCAGCAGCAGTTTTGGGCGATATACTTTTAACAGCATTAGCATATTTCTCTGCTATTTCGAAATAGTTACCGGGCATCCAATCTTTTTCCCAAATCTTATCGTGCTGCACCCAGGAAATTTCCATCAAGTCATTCATCTTACGGAAATCTCTTTCTATCCTCCTCCATATTTGATTGTTAATTTTTTCCGTTTTATAAATTGAGAAGTAGAAATCAGATCCCCCCCAATTGTTATTGATTTTAATAAAAAGCTTATTACTTCCTTTTAAGAATTTTAACTCTGCAGTATCTTGATTTGCCTTACAATTACGGGTTATGTTGTGGCTTATTACAAGTACATTATTGAACCACACTTTTAAGCCGTCGCCGCTTCCAAAGTAAGCTTTGATTGTCGTATCCCCCCTGCATTTAATATTGCGCTGAATATAAACTGCCGAGTTGAGTAATGAAGGAAGAGGAATTATTGTTCCGTCTATCCATTCAGGCTGCTTTTCCCATTTGTATTCTCCGATATTGTATTTGATTCCCAATTTATTATCATTTTCTGGTGCAAATTTTTCATCGAATGAATCCTTTGACTCGCCGATAAACGGACCTACATAGTACCATGGCCCAAAAACAAAATTAGAGCTCGGGTGATCTTTATCGTATTGCTTCATGTAAGCTTCCCTCGAAGCTATCAATGTTTTAATCCAGGAATCTTTTTTCTGATAATAGCCTCGTTCTTGCGCAATGCAATTAGAGATAAAAAGAAACAATATTATTATAAAATTTATTAAAATTTTGCTTTTCATTAAATCCTTATTGAGAAAATATTTGTAATTATTCGCGGGAAAAAGCTTTGATATTTATACTTCAACGGATATGTTTATACTTTTATCTGTCTTTGATGAAATGCCTTTACCTGTTCTACCCATTAAACGGCTAATATATAAAGACTAAAGGTATTGCTGCATCAATTGCAACAGAATATAAGGAGAATAAAGCAGCAGATGAAATCAACAATTATTTTTATCGTGCTTAAACTATGGTTCGTCAACACACTCAGCTCTACTTAACTATTCTCCTTGACTCTTGGCATTCTTCAGCAGTCTTACCATCGTCTTGATAATCTTTGGCTCTCTTGGTTTGTAAGTAATGTTACTTATATATGTTATTGGTGTATAATCCCTCATTAAATATTCCTTTACCGTATTTAATATTAGTCAGATTAATTTCGGTGGAGAGTTTATCTTAACCTAACAGTCCGTATGCAGGTTCTTAAACATAAATATAAACTCTCCCTCCGAAATTTTTACAAGACTAATTAATATTGTCTTTCAAAATTATATTTGTCACCTCAGATATTTTTTGAAATTTAATCATTTCTGCGGCGACAATGGTCGCTATTTCATTAAGATCATTTTCTTAGTTAGGGTTGAGCCGCTAGATTCTATGCGATATAAATATACACCGCTTGATAATTTCGAAGCATCAAATTTAACTTTATATGAACCTGCTTTCTGGAATCCTGCTTGCAATGTTGCTGCTTCCTGGCCAAGAATATTATAGACCTTTAGCGAAACAAATCCGCTCTTGGGTACTGAGTATTTTATAACAGTAGCAGGATTGAACGGATTAGGATAGTTTTGATCAAGGCTGTATGCAATTGGCTGCACCGCATTTACCTCAATCGTTTGTGAATATTTTGATGTACCGTTATAATCAACTTGATTCAGTCGATAATATACGTTCCCGCTTACATTCTTATCAAGGTAAGAATATTCATTTATTCTTGCTGATGAACCGTTTCCTTTTACAAAGTCGATTGTTGTATAGGTTTTACTATCAACGCTCCTTTGAACTTCAAAGCCTGAGTTGTTGTTTTCTGTAGCTGTTTTCCAATTTAACAAAACTCCATTTGAAGATACGGATGCTGTGAAAGATGTTAGTTCAACAGGTAATAAAAGATAGCCGGTTCCGCTAACACCGGTAACTGTATCCGGTAATGTTACAGCACTTGATGTATCGTTTAAGCCAAGCTCTCCTTCCGTATTTTTTCCCCACGCATATACTTTAAAATCATTACCCATTGCTAATCCATGATTATGCCCTGCTGCTATTGAAATTGGATTTATTCCGGCTGGTAAATTGACTGCTATTGCTGAGGTATTATTTTTATTAATAATACCGTTTCCCATTTCTCCTGTACCGCCGAAACCCCAGGCATATAGTGTATCATTATTGCCAACCGCTAATGTAAAACTCGCTCCGCAAACCAGTGTATCCCAGCTCGTTACATTATTTGGTTTATTAGCCAATTTAAATGTAGTTCTTTGGGTTGTTGTACCGTCTCCTATTTGGCCATTAGCATTTGATCCGGCACCATAAATATTTCCGTCACTTCCTAAAATTGAATTGGTGAATGCTCCGGAAGCTAAATATTGAACTGTTACTCCTGTAGGTAAAGTCGTCGTTACAGGCGAATGTTGATCAGTAGTATTTCCTAAACCTAACTGACCATTAACATTTCTGCCCCAAACATAAAGATTACCATCACTCCCGGCTGCCATGCTGCTATTAGCTGCTGCAGAAATTTTTGTCGCAGTAACCCCGCTTGGTAAATTAACTAATCCTGGTGTATTAGCGTTTGTTGTCGTCCCATTTCCTAGTTGGCCGAAGTTATTATATCCCCAGGCATAAACATTTCCATCATTGCCGATCGCTAAATTAAAAAATGCTCCTGCAGATATTGCTTTCCAGCTTGTTACTCCTGTAGGTTTATTAACTAATACTAAATTGGAATCATTATCATTTGTTCCATTACCTAACTGTCCGTAATTATTTAATCCCCAGGAATATATATTTCCGTCATTTCCCAATGCAATACTATAATTTTGACCGCCCGCTGCTGTAATCCATTTAGTAACACCGGTAGGCATGGCCACCATAACAGGTGTAGAATCTTGTAAAATTGTTGATGAGGATATCGGTTGTAAATATTGGTCATTACCCCATGTAAAAAGATTTCCATTTTTATCTATCGCATATGAAGCAAATGATTGAGCACTTGATGTTACACTTTGTGCGTTTGATTTTTGATTAACAAAAATAAATGTTATTAGAAATATTAATGAAAATAATCCTATTTTAATTGATATTATTGAATTACTGCCGGAGTAAGTAAATTTTTTCATATTATTCTCCTATTTTACAACATGATTAGAACTTGCGGTATAACTAGCGCTCTCGTTAGCGAAGATTGCCGTATTTTTGTTTTAAATGTGAATTGAAAGAATTTTAAGATAATTGAAAGGCCTAAACCAGATATTTAATTGATTTATATCCTATATTATAAAAAAAGAGTGAACGGAATATTTCGTCCGATCACTCTCAAAAAAAATTACTTCATTAATATCATCTTCTTGGTTTCATTGAAACCATTTGCTTGCAATCGATAGAGATATACACCGCTTGATAGCTTCGATGCATCAAAATTAGCTTTATATGATCCTGCTTTCTGCAAACCTTGGTAAAGTGTTGCTACTTCCTGGCCAAGAATATTGTATATTTTTAAAGATACAAAACTTGATTTCGGAACTGTATAATTAATTACGGTCGTAGGATTAAATGGATTTGGATAATTCTGACTTAAGCTGAATGTTGTTGGAATACTATTTGAAGCCTGATTAACACCAGTAGTCACGCCTGGGAACCAATTCAAATCACCCAGCGGCAAACCATCATCTCCTTTTAAACTTGCAGTATATTTTAAATTCTCTGGTACTGGATAACCATCATCCCAGCTTTTCCACGTTGAAGGTACTTGAGCAAATATGTATCCTGGATAAGGATTTGTTGGTAATTGCCACCACCTATATGAACCTGAATTTCCTATACCCCCATACGGAGTATTCCATCCGCAAAGTTTTACAAACTTAATCAAACTATCAACTGCCGGCCCCGTCAGAGATTGCGGAAATCCGGGATCTACACTGTCATTATTTGCACTATAGAATCCCGGCCAATCTGTTTTATCGTTAAACATATCTATGGTCAGTTCGTTCATCCATCTTGGAGGTACTAAAACCCAGCCTTTTGCCGTATCATTAACAGATTTCCAAAAATCAACTAACGCTTGCGGCCAGTAGTAAACGTTGTGTTCTACATCTATCTTCCTTTCAGCTTCTGTTCCGGCATATGATGTTGACCCCAGTGAGTCCATCATTATTATTCCAAAGCCTTGTGCTATGCCATTTGGACCTTTCGCTTTTATATAAACCGAATCTGCACCATGGGCTATAACGCCATAAAAAATATTGTTCTTCATAACTTCATTGGATAAGTAAACAGAACCTATCATAGCACCTGCGCCTAAGAAATTGGTGTTATGCTCATAAAGTAAATATTTGTAGCTGCTCGGGCCCGCAAAAGCACATCGACTCATGCAGAAAAACGTATTATTGTTGATGATTACAGTATCCATTGGGGTTCCATAGTTTATCCACATACCATTGCCGGTCTGCCAAAATTGATTAGATATGTTCCTATATTCGCAATTGGTCATAAAGAACTTACTCCAGTTCGATACATAATTAACCAAATTACCCCTGCTTTCATCGATCACCATATGATCTAATGTTACGCTACAACTATCTGCGTTTACATTTATTACATTTCCGGTAACCTGTGTACTATCATATCGTGTACCTAAAAAATAGATATACTTTAAAGTAATATTAGCCTTAACACTTACAATCATAAGATTTGCAGGCGATGAATTATTCTGTCTAATGCCTGGCTGGATAACTGGGGGCATTCCGGTAATTGGATTTAGTTTGCCAATTATCGTAAGATTGCAGTTTTTATTTATATAGATCGGATCTTGATAAGTAAATGGTGTATCAACTGATCCTGTTTGTTGTAATACGTATACCCTGTTTGGATTTACTCTCTCTCCTGTTTGTGTTGTATCACCGGAAATAACTTGATCAAAAGTAGGTCCGGTTTCTCCCAAAAAATTTGCCGAGAGATAAACTGTATCAGGTACTTGAGCTAATAATTGAGATGGCTCAGCTAAGAAAATAGCCATCACAATTAATAACATAGCTGTCATTGCAGTTTTCATAATGAAGTTCCTTTCTATGTTAAATGAAATTATAGTTTATATTATTTAAGTGTATTAGGATATTGATTAGACTTTAATATTGTTATATCTGATTTTAATCTGTATTATTGTGCCAATCTCCAGCGCAAACCTAAATCAGCACTCATGCCATAAGAATTATCGCTAGTCGGAAAACCGCTGCCTTGGACTATTGTTACATCGGGTTCTCCGTTGATATTATTTAAATCAAAGAATGCTTCTATTCCGAACCAGGGTAAGGTTTGTTTAGCGGAGAGATCCCATCGGACATATTTGGCTTTGTGAGTTCGCAGGCCTGGCCAAAAAGATGAACCACTGAATACATTGTCCTGATAAATCATTGAACCAAGGATTGAGAATCCTTTGTAATCATATCCGACTGATAGATTAACTATATCCGTAGGCTGATCAATCAACCGGTCGGTATAAGCTGTATCAAGGTATGTGGTTTTAGGCGGGAAACCACCTACTTTAGTCATAACAAAAGGATATTGCGCACTGGAAAAAATGTGAGTGTAATTGATATTCATTACCAAACCGCTTAAAGGACCTGGTAAATACCAGAAGTGTGTTTGCCAATCAAGTTCAACACCCCAAAGATCAACTCTATCAGGATTATTAATTACATAGCTTAGAACATAACCTCTAGTATTAGATGGCAATCCATAAAGATTAGGATCCGTTATGTATATATCGCCTAATGAGAATATCAAATTATCAATTCTTTTTAGGAAAGGATTTACTGTAAATAATCCGATGGTGTTATCGTGAACAGATAAAGCTAAATCAAAATTTTGAGATCGAGCAGGCTGTAATGAATAATTATTTAAATCTACAGAATTTTGAAAAATGTGTAGAATAGGAATAATACGATTGAAGTCAGGATATGAGATTGTATTGGTATAAGAAAGTCGAACATCAAACCATGACATTGCTCTGTACCTTAAACTAACATCAGGAAGCCAATAACCATGTTCTCTAACTATAGTCGTATCAGTATGTGGGAAAGGTAAAGGATAATAATTATTTTCAAACGCATCAGGAATCTGAGCAGCTTGATATGATGTTATTAAATTTTGATACCTGACTCCGGGAATAATAGTCAATAGAGGACCTATGTTTAAAGTTGCCATTACATAAGCTGCATCCCTATGTTCATATCCCATATAATCACTTGCAATATTCGCGTAAGTATCAGGCGAGTACGAGTTGCCGGAAGTCCATCGCTTATCCTTTTGAAAATTTACGACTGTATTTACCGCACTTGATAAAAGACCGATGTTTGTCGGGTGCCCCAGCATGGCGTAATCGCCGTTGAGGAAATTACCAAAACTCCCGCCAAGGTCATAAAACATTCCTATAGGAAATTGTGTATTTCCATTTGCATTCATATTATAAGGTGATTGTTCCATCCATGGATTAGCAGCTACTACTGCTGCACGTGCATCTTTATTATTTGGTGAAAGTAAAGACCCATTTCCGGCAGAATAATCATATGAACGATTCGTATATAGTATTGCACCTCCGAATTTCAAATCAGTTGTAAAATAATCAGAAAAATTGAAGGTTCTATCTAAATCAATTGTTCCGCCAATATTTCTCTGCCTAGTAAAACTGCTGCTTGTATTAATTCCGCTAAAGAATGTCTTGTCTAAATTTGCTTTTAATGAAGCTTGTTGAGCTATTAATACCGGGCTTTGATTTCTAGATATTCCTCCAACACCTGCCGCGCCTTGTGTAAAACCAACGCTCCAAGAACCTGGATTAATATTCTCTGTGTATGCGTGAGATAATCTTGCGTCTACATTAAAAGTTAAGAGGTCCTGTTTAACTTCAAGAATATTTGTAATAACATTTTCAATCGGCGTACTATAAGAGGCTCCATAAGTAATAGAGTTTCCCTGAATATTATAATTTTGGTTAAAGTTTGTGGTGGTCTGATCGCCTTTACTGAAGAAATTCATTAGATCTATTTTACCGCTCTGCCATTTATAATCCATCACTAGAGTAGCATCATATCTTTTTTTAATGGTGGGGCGGTATGTAAGGTTCAGGCTATTCATTACTACCGGTCCGGGATTATAATAATCAGTCTTCAGGAAGCCATAACCAGCACCAAGTATATTTGCTGTAAGATTTTTTTTCTCTATTACTCCTTGAGCGAAAACTCCAAACTTATCATTAAAAAATCTTTTCTCTATACTACCTGAGAATTTGTAGTTATTATAAACATTTTGAAGATTATCATAACCGCCTTGAAGAGACAAATTTACTATAGGTAAATTGGATATATTTTTTTGTGCTTCTCTTATTCGGAAATTTACTGTCCCGCCAAGCACAGCCGCGTCCATATCAGGTGTAACGGTTTTGTAAATTTCAATACCGCTCAGCATATTAGAAGAAATCATGCTCAAGTCCACACCTCGGTCGCCGTTATCACTTGCAGGCATTTCAACTCCATCAATTAGAACTTGATTATATTTGGGTTGTAATCCGCGAATAGAGATTTGAGATCCTTCTCCATAGGATCTGACTAAAAATACTCCAGGAAGTCTTCCAACTGATTCAGCGGCGTTAGCATCCGGAAGTTCCTGAATTCTAGCTGCGGAAACTACGTTGACTATGTTATCAGAAGATAGCTGCTGATTTATAGCCGCATTCTGTCCGCTCGCCTGCGCTGTTACAACAACTTCCTTCCCTTTCACTCCCACAGGTTGTAGTTTTAAATTTTCAACTAAATGTTCCCCTTCTTTCAATACTATTTTTACTGAAATAGCCTCATATCCGATATATGTAGCTTTCAAATTATAAGTTCCTGCAGGTACGTTTTGAATCTTATAATTACCATCGAAATCTGCTGCAGCTCCCATACTAGTGCCGACTAAAATTATATTAGCTCCTAACAGCGGTTGATCATTAGTTGCATCAGTTACTTTCCCGGTTACATTTCCTGAGGAAGCACTAAATAATAATTGCGTTGCAAAAACAACCATTATTATAACGTAGGTAACAGCCGGTAATTTTTTTAACATATTATCTCCATCAAAAATTGTTTGGAAATTTGCTTAATTAAAACATATGGTTCGTTTAATTAATTGGAGCTTTAACAACACAGCTCCGCCAAGTAAATCACATATATATTTATACTTACATGTATACAATTTTATATTCTAATAAATAATAAAAACTTCCCCATTGTGGCATTTCTAGTCTAATATTGATTAATTCGGATTAGCTCTATAACTAAAGAATAGCAAAGGTGTTAATTTTTCTTAATTTAATGACAAACGCTACCGCAAACGTTTGTGTCCCTTTGCAAGATAATTACTACGTTGAGCCTCTTACGATTAAATTTGCGTCTAATACTGTTGTCTTTGGATTTAAGATCTTTTCGCCTGATTCGATTAATTCCATTAATATTTCAACTGCTTTCTTTCCCATATCAAAAGATGGCTGGTCTACAATAGTAATCGGCGGATCTACCAATGTCGTCATTTCATTATTGGCGAATCCTAGTATCGCAATGTCATTCGGAATTTTTAATCCTGCCTCCTTTATTCGTAAATATGCGCCGATAGCAACTAGTGTATTAGCAGTAAATATGGCATCCGGAATAATATTTCGTTTCAGTAATGCATCCATTGATTCATAGCCGTGTCTCTCATTCATACCGCCATATCTTATCATCTCTTCTCTAATTTCATATCCTTTAGTCTTTAATGCATCCACATATCCATTTAGCCTTTTCAAAGCAACCTCGAGAATTTTCGGACCAGCTAAATGAGCGATCTTTTTATATCCTCTACTAATTAAAAAACTCACTGCATCATATGCACATTTATAATCATCAATTATTACTTTGTTCGTTTCTATATCTTCACATACCCTGTCAAAAAATACTAAAGGTATATCATTTGCTATCATTTCCTTAAAATGGTCGCTGTTTCTGGTCTGCTGTGATATAGATGCAACTACGCCGGCAACCCTTTGCTGAATTAATGAATTTGCAATGATTACTTCCCTCTTATAATTTTCATTTGACTGGCATACTATTATAGTATAGCCATAATTATATGCAATTTCTTCAATACCGCTAATAACATTTGCAAAAAATTCATGTTTAATTTCTGGTACTATTACTCCAATAATTGCGCTTTTACTATTCTTTAAGCTTTGCGCGACTAGGTTAGGTTTAAAATTTAATTCTTTCGCTATTTTCTTTACTTTATTTCTCGTCGAAATATTTATTTTAGGATGATCTCTTAAAGCGCGTGAGACCGTTGATGGTGAGAGATCTGCTTTTTTAGCTATATCAAATATTGTAATTTGTTTCTTCATTCAATTTTTAATGTTAAAAATGCAATCGATTGTATCATCAAAAAGATACAATGCAATCGATTGCAACAATAATGAAATAAATTTTAATTGTCAAGTATTTCTTATATGTTTCCAAATTTTTTCCTATTCATCTATTACTCTCTATATTAGAACTTCTGCAAAATAGTTGATTTGCCATCTCCAAGGAATCTTCGATAGGTAAGTCGTTCAAAGTATGATATTTCTCCTTTCGGGCAAATAGTTCAGTTCTTGTTTCTTATCTCCTTTGTGGAACTTTGTGCCGCTTTCTGAAATCAGGCTCTTTTCATTTATTAAAATTTAAAAATCGTAAACGTTTAGTCGTCATACATATAGGCTATGAAGTCACTATACTTTCGAATAATGCAGAAAGATGGATTACCGAACAAACAAAACAGATTTCCTTGTTTACCAAACAAGAAGAACGTTTCATCTCGCTTGAGCAATTCGAATATTTAGGATTTCAGTATACATTTTTATATGAGACGTTATACAAGTTGCAAGCAAGATTAAGTTATACTTATTTTGGAAACAAACTGCTTAACGATTTAGTTACCATACGCATTATCTATCCATTTTCAAAATTACGCTCTTTTGAGCTATTAAATACATATTTTAACATAAACTACCGGAGACAAACTCTTTACCAAATGCTTCCGGGGCTGCTAATATTGAAAAATAAGATAGAAGAGCTAACGATTGAACTTACCGTCAAGGAATTCGATTTTGACTTTGCGCTAGTGTTTTATGATGTAACCACATTATATTTTGAAACATTCAAAGCGGATGATTTTCGTAAGACTGGATTTTCTAAGGATAATAAATCCAATCAACCGCAAATTGTAGTTGCCTTGTTTGTTAACAAAGAAGAATTTCTAGTGGCATATGAACTTTTTCCTGGCAGCACATTTGAAGGACATACCCTTATTCCAATCATTAAGGACTTTAAGAAAAAACATATCATAAAGAATTTAAAAGTAGTAGCTGATGCTTCGATGATTAGCACTGATTATTTTGATAAGTTCCGAATAGATAATATAGTTGGTGCTCATTTGGGTAATCTGCATGCTAATGTATTGAATAGTATTGACCGGCAATTGCCGAGAGATGATTTAGCTAGCATAAGACTGAGGGCTAGGACTGGTTACTTGATTTGTGATTTTTCTAAAAAACGTTTTACTAAAGATAAATTCGAAATGGATCCCGCAAAGCGGGTCTAAAGCTAACGAAATACTTCAGAGTCCCGGAAAATCTAAGAAAGTAAAATTTATAAAAACCACAGAAGCAAAAAATGAAATGAACTCCGAGGTTATTATACAAACCTTGATGAAAAGACTATCAGCAATGAACTTATTATGAGCGTTATCATCAACTTTATAAAATCGAATAAGCATTTAGAATATCAAAACATGATTTGAAGACTCGTCCTATTTTTCATTTTAAGGAAGACCCGATTAGACTTCACGTTCTAATTTGTTTCATGGCTTTATCTGTTTCAATGTACATTGAAATATAAACCAATATGTCAATACATGCTTTCCTTTCCGAATGCAAAAAAATTACGGATGCCAAATTATTAAACAAGAACAATAATGAAACTATCGTTAAGCGAGTTCCTCTCTCGGTTGATGTATCAAAATTAATGGAGAACTTAAATTTGGTGCCGCACAAAAACGGACATGTAAGGAGCTGTTCTTGTAATAAATAGAATATTATCTCCATTTTCTATTGTTCAATTTTCCAATTCCAAATAAAACTTGAATATTTATACTAGCTAAATTGTCCGCTTATATAAATACGTTTACTTTCAAATTTATACTGTGAAAATTGTAGCCGCCTACTTTATTTTATACCCCGGAAGCTTTAATAAATGTTGTAATTACTAAATAGTACAAAGGTCAACTTGAATTAACTAAAATATTTATTTATATAGCTTTATAATTAGGCGAAGACTCGCAACGCATTAGAGACATTGGGTGTCTTCCATATAAATAAACTCATCCTTAAAAATACTTCTTATGGAATAACCGCCTTTTGGTTTAGCTTCCTAAATTCTTTAGGGGGCATATCAAACTTCTTCTTGAAAAGATGATAGAAGTGGCTTAAATTCTCAAATCCCGAATCCATTGAAATATTGGTGATATCTTCATCTGAATTGACAAGTAGATTAGCGGAATAATTCAAACGGAGCTCATTCACAAATTCAGTAGGTGTAATGTTATATATCTTTTTCATAACACGGCAAATGTGCTCCTGACTTTTGTTAGAAAGCTCGCTCATAGTGGTAATACCCTTCACAAAGTTATCTTTCTTATGCATCTCACCAGTCAGCCAATCCAGCCAATCCGGCGCTTCGCTTTTCATTTCACTGAATCCGTACGAAAGATACTTAGTGAAGATCTCAACAAGAAGCACCCTAAGGTTTGTTCGGATCTTCTGTTTATCAGTACGTGATATTGTATTCAAATGCTCGAATCTCGTCTGGATAATTTCCTTTTCATTCTTGGATAGTATTATCATCGGCGGCAGCTTCGATTCTATAAGGCCCTTTGAAGGGAATCCTTCACCTAAATAATTAAAAAGCTCATTCACAGTCCGTTGAGGAAAGGCAATATTTATTAAATGGCACTCGCTGCCGCCGCTCTTTTCGTAATAATGTATATCTGTGGGCCTAATCAAGACTAGAGTCCCCTCGGTTAATTTCTGAACTACATTATTTATCCCGTGCAGCACTTCCCCTTTTACAATCAGGAATATCTCATAGAAATTTTGGTGGTGAACTGCTGTTATGTCCTGCAGTGATTTATGAAAAGCGTAATGAACTTCCGATTCCGTATCAATTAATTCTTCAGAATAAAGCTTTATATATTTCTTTGAAGCATTCTTCATTTTATACCTAAATATCAATTGAGCACAATCAGTCCGTCATTTTAAGACAAGATTTATATTGATTTTATTGGTAATTATAACCCGTAAGATATTTAAAGAATAGTAAACATCAAAATATATGAAGGACAAGGTATTAGAAGATGCCCGTGAAGCTGAAGCTGAAATAAAATTCCCATTTGAAACTGAATTGAAATTTACCGCAGCTTATAAATTATACCAATATGCACATCCTGCAATACGTGAAGCAAAGTGCCTGCAGGCTGAATACCCCGATTACTTTTCTGAGATCCGGGAAATAGATCTTTTTGCCGGAAGAATTAAACATGGACTGATCGGATTCAGCATCGATGAATGGGGGCCTACTGCATTCGGATATTACTGCCGCTTCGATGAATTCAAAAAACGTCTTGAGAATGATAATTTATCGGATAAAGAAAAAGAAATGATTTATGCTATGCTTAATTTCTGGAAAGGTGAGAATACTTCAGGAAAGATCCGCGCTCAATATCCGGCTTTAATGGCAAAGTATTTCCCCACCGATGATTGGATGCATGACTACGGTATTTCTTTCCCTCTTTATAGATTAACCGGCGGAAATATAGATAATCAGAAATTACTTTCTCTCGGAATCCCCGGTTTACGTAAAGAAATTGAGCATAGAAAAGTAGAAGCAATTAAAAAGAATAAAGATGTGAAGTTTTTCGAAGCTATGCTGCTGGCTCTCGATGTGCTTGTGGATGTGTGCAGGCATTATCTGCATCAAGCAGAGCAGAAAGCTTCTGAAGAGAAAAATTCTAAAAGGAAAAAAGAGCTTGAAGATATTGCATCAACACTTGAGCTTATTACTGTTTCTAAACCGAAAACTTTACGCGAAGCAATACAGCTATTCTGGATTTATTCTCTTATCAGCGATATAAGAAACCACGGAAGGATGGATGCATACTTCGGAGATTTTTATGTTAAAGATATAAACTCAGGCATTCTTACAGAAGTTGATGCACTTAGGCTATTGCAGTCACTATGGAAGTTGATGGCTGACCGCCATACAATTGTTCACGGCAGAGTAATCATAGGCGGGATCGGACGGCCGAATGCCGAGAATGCAGACAGATTTGCCATGCTTGCAATGGAAGCTTCAAGGACAGTACTGGAAATTGAGCCGCAGCTATCATTAAGAATTTACAAGGGGATGAATCCGGCACTTCTCGAGAAGGCACTTGATGTTATCGGTGAGGGAAGAACTTTCCCAATTCTTTATAATGATGATGTTAATATTGATTCTGTAGTTAAAGCATTCGGTTTTAATAGGAATGAGGCTGAGCAGTATGTACCATACGGCTGCGGCGAATATATATTAGAGCATAAAAGTTTCGGATCTCCGAGCGGAGTAATAAATTTATTGAAGGCGCTTGAAGTTACGCTCCACAACGGCATTGATCCTATAACAGGTAAAGTAATCGGATTACAGCTTGGTGAGTTCAGTAACTTTAAAACATTCGATGATCTCTGGAATGCATACAAAAAGCAGGTTGAATTCTTCACCGACTTAGCGGCGCAGCAGGAAGAAATTGAATACAGAGTAGCGGGTGAATCTTCTCCTTTCTTATTTGTTAGCATGCTTTATGATGACTGTATGGAGAGCGGTAAAGGGATTTTCTCAGGAGGAATAAAATATCTCGGAGGGACATTCGAAACTTACGGTAATTCGAATACTGCTGACAGCCTTACCGCTATAAAAGAATTAGTTTATGACAAGAGTATAATCTCGAAAGAAGAGCTCCTAGCTGCTATTGATTCTAATTTTGAAGGGCATGAAAAGACAAGGAAACTATTATTAAATGCACCCAAATACGGCAACGATAATGAGACCGCCGATGAAATGCTTCTTAAAGTACATACTCACCTCTGCAATTATGTTAAGGATCAGAAAAATAAGACGAGCCTTCATTCATACCTTGTAGTCATTATAAACAATAGCGCAAATACATTGATGGGGCATCAGACAGCAGCTTCTCCGGACGGCCGCCTCTCCGGTACTTTTATGAATAATGGCAACGCTCCATCAGGGGGAAGCGATAAAGAGGGTATCACGGCAATGCTAAATTCTATCTCAAAGCCAAGCACTGCAATTCATGCAGGCTCAGTCCAGAACATGAAATTCAGTAAAGAATTATTTAGAGAAAAAAGAATGGAATTGAAAGCTCTGCTTCAGACCTATTTCCAAAAAGGCGGCCCGCAGGCAATGCTTACGGTAGTAAGCCGCAGCGACTTGGAGAATGCAATTATAGAGCCTAAAAGATATCATGACCTCTTTGTCCGTGTAGGAGGTTTCAGCGCCAGGTTCGTAGAACTATCGCACGATGTGCAGTTAGATATTCTCAGCAGAACACTATATTGAGCATATAAAGAACGATCCTAAAAAAATTGACTTCATTAAATAACACAGGCATGCTCTTCGATATTCACCCTTTCTCTTTGCACGACGGGCCAGGAATAAGAACAACTGTTTTTCTAAAAGGATGCCCGCTGAGTTGCGAGTGGTGTCATAATCCTGAGTCTCAGCTTTACAAGCCTCAAATTGCATTCAATCCAGAGAAATGTAATAATTGTTTCGACTGTGTTGAGGTATGCCCTACAAATGCTTTTCATATAAAAAATGGGAATTTAATTCTTCAGTATAACCTCTGCGATGCGTGCGGCGATTGTATCCCTGTCTGCCCGAAGGACGCACTAAAGATTTACGGATACAAACAGAATACTGAAGAGATTATAAAGATCGTGTTGAAGGATAATGAGTATTTTAATAACTCCGGCGGAGGAATAACTATTTCTGGCGGTGAGCCGATGACTCAATTTCTTTTTATAAAAGAACTTCTTGTGCTTGCAAAGCAAAATAATATTCACACTTGCATTGAGACATGCGGCTTTGCGCCATCAGAAAGATATATTGAACTAATAGATTTAGTTGATTTATTCTTATATGATTATAAAGAAACCGACAATAATAAGCATAAGAAATTTACTGGAGTATCAAACGATTTGATTCTGAAAAACCTGGATCTGCTTTATAATTCAGGTGCAAATATTATCCTTCGCTGCCCTATCATACCCGGAGTTAATGATTCAGAAAATCATTTCAATGGGATTAAATCTCTTTATTTTAATTACCCCAATCTAGCTGGTATAGAGCTAATGGCTTATCACAACATCGGTAACGACAAAGCAATGCAGGCAGGAATGAAAAATATCCTAATGAATATCGACACTGCTGATAATAAGCTAAAAGCCTCCTGGCTTAATTCATTCAAGAGCTTAGGAATTGAAAAAATTAGATTTGGTTAATCGATATATATTATTTCCACTATTTTTTAATTATCTTTATTAAAAAAAATATGATATGAAATAAATGAAAAATGATTCCCAGCAAATAAATAGAGAATCATTTTCTATAATACCTCTTCAAAATAATGACAATGATACTGAATATTGGCTCTCAAGGCCTTTTGAAGAACGAATTCATGCAGTAGAATTTCTAAGACAATTAATGTTTGGTTATGATCCAGCTACCGAAAGACTTCAGAGAGTTTTTGAACTGCTGAATTCAAAACAAATTGAATATCTCCTTATTGGCGGCTGGGCAGTAGGCTTTTATGGTTATCCGAAGTCTACCGGTGATATGGATATATGGATATCGAATTTGAAACAAAATGCAGCTAAGATGGTAGAAGCATTTAAAGAATTTGGATTTAATGCCCCTGATCTTTCAATTGAATTATTCACCAAAGAAAAGGAGTATTATTTATTGAATGTTTTAACAACAGACAGACAGTTAAAATTGATGATGTTGAAGTCAATTTTATTAGTCTACTGGATTTGAAGAAAAATAAGGCAGCAGCTAAACGTTACAAAGATTTAGACGATCTTGATAAACTATAGCCTTTTATTATATTTCATCTAACTTTTTTACCATTCACTAAAAAAGATTCAGCTAATCCTTTTAAAGATCCGTCTGCCTCATATATAGCCTCCGGCGAAAATTGTATAGCGTATGCCCTTCTCATTTTATTAGTATAATTAGGGCCTGACCTGTGGAATGCAGTGCTCGAAAAAACCGCAATAGATCCTGCGGGCAATATTGCCGGTTCACCCTTCTCTTTACCAAAGTAACCTTCTCTGTCATTTGAATTAGGTAACTGTTTATGCAGTACTTTTTCTTTTGTACCGGCAAGCGAATAATTAAGGAGATATATAGTACCGTTCTCTTCATTAACATCATCAAGGGGTATCCATGCATTCACGTAATATTTATGCTTATAATCTACATAACCTGAATCCTGATGCCATGTAAACTCAGCGCCTCTCTTATCTGTTCCTTTCACAACGAACTGCTCCCAGAACAGCATGGCATTTTCTCCGATGGTTGCTTTGCAGATTTCAGCCATCAGGTCGCTGAATATAAATTTGGCAAGTTCAGGATGGCTTTTATATGCAAGGAATATAAAATATCTGCTGTTCCTCCTGCTTAAACTAAGTACATCGGCGCCAAGCTTATCCATTTCGTTATCCTGTTCTTTTACCAAGGTATCGCATTCCGAACGAAGCACTGCTAAGTCATCATCATGAATTACTTTTTTAAGTAGGAAATATCCGTCCTCCTGGTATTTTTTCTTCTGCTCCTCTGTCACTCGAAATTGAGTCAATGCTGTCATGTCTTTACCCTTCTAAAAATATGTTATACAACAAGTTTAAATTCTTTGAAGCTTAATTACTCTTCCGCCTTTAATCCATTCAACTATAAAAATATTTCCCTGTTTATCTGCTGCCGCTGCATGCGGACTATTAAACTTTCCGGTTTGGATAAATTCTTTAGGATGATCAGGCCAACCTTTTATTTCACATACGATTTCATTCTGACCAATAAAGCCGATGAGTTTTTCATTTGAATCAAGGAAAGCTAATCGAGCACACAGCTCAGGGACTATAAAACCATCTCCGTATTCCCTAATTCCGCATGGACATCCTAGATATTCTTCTCCGAATGTATATTGAAACTTTCCGTCACTGTCATAGACTTGGAATCTTTTATTGCCCCTATCAGAAATGAATAACTGCCTTTTTAAGTTTCTATTTGAAAAATAAATCGAATGAGGGCAATTGAATTTTCCCGCACTGCCCTCATCGCCGCTAATACTCATTAAATAATTACCCGCCTTATCATATCTATGAATATAGCTTGAACCGTAGCCGTCCGATACCCATATATCTCCATTCCCGACAAGTGATTCTTCATTTACAGCTACCCACGTAGGAGAATACTTTTCCGTATTGTAAATTTTATGATTTGGCCTTTCTATCCTTAATGCTATTTTCCCTTCAAGAGTGAGCTTTGATACTTCTCCGGAGAATTCATCAGTAAGCCAGAGATATTCTTTACCTCCTTCTACAATATAAGTCATTCCATGTGCACCTACAAACTTCCCCCATGAATCAAGCAGCTTACCCGATTCATCATATACCAGTACAGCCGGATCAGCTTGGTGAAATATTATTATATAACCGGATTTACTTACGATAACACCATGAGTGCGCCCGTTAAGTCTGCCGCTCTCAGTATCCGGAATTCTTATCCAGTTTTCTATCCATTCGAAATTATATTTACCATTTCCTATCCGCATTAGGAAACCTTTATAAGATTAGTGTAATCTTTTACTTAAGTCCGCAGCTCAAAATCATTAATATACGGTAATCTTCTTTTCAAATATCGCAAAAATAGAACATTTTGTCTTGTCTTCCTTTGACTAAATCTGGCTTGAAATTGTAATTAATTGATCTTTTGTTTAAAACAAAAACCCTCACTATGCATTCCCTTGTATAAGAAATTCAATAGTGAGGTTTGCTAATAATTTAAATAATTTATTTCTTAGTGCGTCTCAGCGTACTTAGTGCCTTAGTGGTGAGAATAATCTTATTTTATCACTTAGGCTCTAAGAACACTTGGGAAATAAAAATCATATATCTTCAATTTAATAATGTCCCTTCATTCAAGTTTACCCTAATTCTTCTGCCTCAGAAGCTTATTCGACTTCATTGCCGCTTCATCAAGAGCTGTTTTCGGGTCCTCGTTTCCTAAAACTGAGTTCTCCACTGCTTCGGCTATACTCTGATTTATTTCTACCCGGTGATAATCTATCGGGGCTCTTGCCCTCCCGATATAAAGCTGCTCTACAAATGCTTTCATGTGAGGATGTTTATCCAGAAAGTTCTTGTACTCCTTTAACTGAAGTACAGATTTCCTCACAGGCAGATAACCTGATTGCTCTGAGAACATTGCCTGTATTTCAGGTTTTAATATCCACTTTATAAAAGTCCATGCAGCTTCAGGATGTTTACTTTGTTTAAATATTACAAGGTGCTCGCCATCGATGTATGTAACTTTTGCTGCTGGCCCTGCAGGCAGATTGGTAACTCCCCAATCGAACTTATTTATTTTTCTCAGCTCAGGCAAATCCCACGGACCATCCATTATCATTGCAATGGTACCTGACGCAAAACCAATATCATGAGTCATAGTGAAATTCGAAAAATGCTCATAGTTATAAATATCCTTCCAGAGTTGAAGCGCTTGAACCCCTGCATTGCTGTTAAATAATACTTGTGTCTGCTGTTTATTGATCTCTTGCCCGCCAGCCTGCCATAAAAATGGTGTCCACTGCAGTACCATCCAAATACTTAAGGGGCCGGATGCCGGAAAAACCGGCACATAAAACCCATACTGGTCAATCTTGCCATCGCCGTTCTTATCTAAAGTCAATTTCTTTGCATATGCCTCAAGCTCATCCCAGTTTTGCGGGGGATGATTAGGCTCAAGCCCCGCTTTCCTAAACATATTTTTATTATAAAGGAATGCTAGAGTTGTTGCTTCCATTGGCATTGAATATAGCGTATCGCGCCACGATGCCGACTGCAGCAATGCCGGGAATATGTCTTTCATATCATCATCCGTTAATCCATCGGGGCCTTTTATGAAATGTTCCATTTTGTAAATTGCATTTGCTTCAACAAGTTTATCGAGAAAGTCAGAATGTATCCATGAAATATCAGGCGCTGTTCCGCTTTGTATGGCAGTAACAAGCTTCTGAATCAAAGGGTCACCGCTTGGTACATACTGTGATTCTATTTTTATTCCCGGATGTTCTTCTTCGAATTTCTTTATTAATTCATTAAGCGATGGTATCGTCGAAGATACAAAGCTGTGCCAGAAAGTAATAGTTACAACTTTACCGGAATTATTATCTTTTCTCCCGCATCCATTCAATAATAATATTGAAACTGCTATTAAAAAATATATTCGGCTGGTCTTAACTAACATTCTTGTCCCTCTATTCAAATACTGAAAAATATTCACCGAAGAATAACTCTTTATTAACTTCAACTGCAGCCTCATGCCTGCCATCAATATTTTCTGGCTCCCAAATCGTCAATCCTTCTGATTTTTCTTTCCTAATCTCAATATCAACTTTTCCTTTTTTGAAGGTACAGATCTTATCATTAAATATTACAGCAGCTGCAAGTGGATCATGGAATGTTACTGTATCGTACTGCTCAAACCATACATCTGCAAAATCCAGAACAGGCTTAAGTAAATCATGATTAAATTTATCCTTGAACTTCTTGGCTTCCATTGTAACCTGACAAGTAACATCCAGGCCAATCGAACGATGCATCGTAACTATTGAGCTATAGACAATTTTAGAAGCATGATAGTCACCCATTGCATTCCATTCCAGCTGTCCGAGGTTTGGAATTTTATGCTCAAAGTATCCGCACATTGAGACAAGCCCCTTCAGCAATGATGGTATTTCCGGATCAACTGCAAACAGCAATCCGATATTCGTCAAAGGTGCTATAGTCAATAGAACAACCTCATGCGGATACTTCCTTATTGTCTGTCTCAAAAATTCTACAGCTTCACCTCTTGGAAATATTTTATCATGTCCCCATTTATTAAGCGCTTTAGCCTGCTGTGCTTTCGTCTGAAGCTGCGGAATAATTAAAGGATTATCCGCACCCGGATATATAGGTATATCCTTTCCGGCAATCTTACATTGAACACTCGCCATCATTGCCCGCTTATCTGCTTCTCCGGTTACCGTAGTAATTCCGAGTAGATCACATTCGGGATTAGCAAGCAAGTATGCAAGACATATTGCATCATCTATGTCAGTGCCAATATCGGTATCAAGTAATACTTTAACGCTCATTTATTTCCTATAATTATTTTATTCTTCTCCTGCGGTCTGAACAAGAGAAAAAGAATCTCATTAACGGTGGATTAAAATCCTGTCTGAATATTAATAACCAACACTTTTAAAGTACGTGTGAATATTCTTAAGCAATGTATATTTATATTGAATTTAGATTTTATAAATTCATTATAATATTTTCAATAGTCCAACCATTCATGCCCTTCCAATAAGACAAAAAAACAGAGTTATGAAGATGAGTAAAGGAATTTTTTAATGCTTCACAATAATGATTTTCACACAGCCTCTCTATCCATTTGTTTAGATGAAGAAATCAATTCTCATGTTTTTTTAAGTAAGGTATGTTCCTGTTAATATCAGGCCCAAAAAATTTAAAGATCACTAAATCTTCATTGCCGGTATTTACAACTTCCAATCCCCCCACTGCTCTTTCATGACAAATTAGAAGCTCATCCATATTAATATTCTTTGCTTCTATTTCATGTCCTCCATATTTGCCTTTCCCCTGCCATACAAGAATATTATAAACTCCTTTGTCTTTAGTTAAATATTTTGCCCCTGGATGTACAATTAGTTTTTTACCGTTGAATTTTGTTGTGTTATAAAAGATCCAGTACTCTTCTCCTGCACTGCTTTTTGAGCCTTCAATTAATATAGGCGGTGTATGCCTGTTCTCATAGAAAAATGGATCACCGCTTATTTTCCAGTTAACCATTTTAAGAATTATTTTCTCGCCGTACTTCTTTTTGTCTTCCGGCCTTACATCCTTAAATAAAAGGTCTTTTGAAATAAAAGTATTTCCAACTTTAGCCTGCATCATTGCAAATACATCAGAGTCTTCCTGAAGCTCTATGGTCAGCGCTGAACCGGGCGCATGCAGTGTACCAGACGGAACATGAAATCCGTCTCCTGCATTCTGCTGATAGCTAAAGGAATGCTGAAGTATCTTATCATCTTTCCATTCGACTAAATGAGGAAGAAGTACATCATATTTTTTCTGCTCAGCTATGTAAGGATGAACACCGAAAAATGTTTCCGGGTGCGGGCCCATATCTATTCCTTCAGGAAAATAATATGCCTCATCCTTGGAATTCTGCCCGACTAATTTTGCATGTCTCTGCATTTGATGTATATGGAATGGAAGCCTGTCCGCATAATCAAAGATCTTTGCTAAACGCGATAATCCTTTGTGCTTCTTTGAGTATTCCTTACCCATAATAAGATTACCCGCTGCCTCAACTGCATCTTTCAAAGTAATCCGTTCATTCGATTCAATACATAAAAAACTTAATCCCTCGTCAGGAACTTTTACTTTGTTATCGGCTCTCGTAGTCGAACCTATCCACCTTTCACATATACCCCCGCGCTCGCCTAATTCATATTGGCTTTCAGAAATTCCTAATCTTCGCCCCGGGGGAATGAAAGCTCGGGCAACCAATGCCGGCTCCAGCCGCAGTATCCCATTTGCCCGCTCAATTTCTTGTTCAATAATCTTTTTAATTCTATTTGAGCCTGTACTCATTTTTACCTCTTAAATATTTTTCTTAAATATTGAACCAGACAATTATACAAGTCACGTTACGCAAACTAAACTCCTAGAGTATTAGCATGGTGGGATAATGGAATAAATAGGTCAATTACGTTATTCCACCCAAAAGTATTTGAAATTCTATCTAAAAAATTCACAGTACTTATTGATAAACTACACTTTAATCATTATCCAGATTCCAGTATCTAGCATCCAGTTTACCTCCCGAAGGAATGGCATCCAGCTTCTTATTTCAGCATTACCATTTTTTTCACCACAGCCATCCCATTATACTCAACTCTATAGATATATACTCCGCTGACATATCTCTGGCCATTAAATTGAACCGCATAACTTCCGGCAGTTTTATTCTCATTGACAAGCGTCTGTACCTCTCTTCCTAGAATATCATAAACCTTTAAGCTGACAAATCCTGAGCCGGGAATGCTGAACCTGATAGTAGTAGCAGGATTAAATGGATTAGGATAATTTTGTTCCAGATTAAATCTTATTGGGACAGATGCCACTGCCGTTTTTACTCCGGTTACTGTCATAACCGTATCAGCAAATAAAAACAGCCTAGTAGTATATGCGCTGACTGGGATAGTAATAGGGCTGAAATCTTTCGGCGTCCCCGAATAAACATTTCCATTCAACATATCAGTTAAGTAATATGTCTTTGTAGAATCAAGATTCATTTGATTAACGGGAATAGAAACAACTGTATTAGTTGAAGCATTTCCCATATTCATCAAGCAAAAAGTATTTTGGTTTCCCTGCCATCTTCTAAAGGCAAAAATGT
>Ga0075269_10000010_pt1 | contig 41840 bp, 31 predicted proteins | sample SF_Rice_5C_0N_10_FD_69773 | JGI IMG/M metagenome (GOLD analysis project Ga0075269, IMG submission 69773) | Rice paddy soil microbial communities from Twitchell Island, California, USA - SF_Rice_5C_0N_105 | ecosystem: Environmental > Terrestrial > Soil > Paddy field/soil | place: USA: Twitchell... | reverse complement strand
ATCTGGAGAAACAAGAATTTGACCGTCGCAATATGCTCCGGCTCCGATACCAATAGTTGGTATTTTTAATTTATTGGTAATTTTCTTTGCAAGCCCGGCAGGTATCTTCTCAATAACGATAGAAAAAGCACCCGCTTCTTCTACAGCTTTTGCATCGCGAATTATTTCTTCAGCTTCTTCCTCTGTTTTGCCTCTCTCACGATAGCTGCCGAATTGATAAATACTTTGAGGCGTTAATCCAATATGGCCCATTACAGGAATTCCGGCATCGGTTATCTTCTTAATTGTATCGGCAACTCTGACTCCGCCTTCCAGCTTTACAGCGCCGGCAGATGTTTCCTTCATTATTCTGCCCGCATTCCTAAATCCTTCATCAATACTCAGCTGGTACGACATGAAAGGCATATCAACTACAAGCATTGCACGGACAATGCCTTTAGCCACAGCTTTAGTATGATAAATCATTTCATCCATAGTAACAGGAAGAGTTGTATCATTACCCTGAAAGACATTTGATAAAGAGTCCCCGACAAGGATGACATCTATGCCTGCTTCGTCGAAAATTTTAGCGGTAATAAAATCGTAAGCTGTCAAAGAAGAAATTTTTATTCCCTTCTTTTTCATTAATGCTAGAGTCTTCGTGGTGACTCTTTTAATTTCTTTTTCGCTGCTCATAATGCCATCTTTAATTTATTTATTACTTGAAGGTTAAGAATTTATTGATTCGTTTTCAACTATAAAAGATCCGTCCATTTCCATATTTTCTAAATTAGTTTCAAAGTGAAAGCTAAAACCATCTTTAATTGAACCGCCAAGGAAATTATAATTAACTTCAGTTCCGGTAATCGACTTTATATCAGCGGTCGATTCTAGCACTTCTTTAACGTTTGCAATATTTTCTTCAGATGAATTCATATAGTTAACTATTCTTTTGTGGTAATCACCGCAAAGAATAGATCCATGCTGCAATATTACGCTTCCTATTTTCCTTTGAGCGCTTCCTACTAATTTTTTACCATAAAACTTAAGTTCGCTTTTAGCCGGTACTGCAAAACAGGCAATGCTTTTTTCTTCTTTATAAAAGTTCTTAAAGTCAGGCTGATTATTTTCAAGTTCTACATTTCCCAGCCTTTTATCGTATATGTTCAGCCCTTCTGCAATTGAAAGATTTATTTCACGGTAAATATTTCTCGCAGATGAATTCTGCTCAAGGGGAATTATAACTGAGTAGGTCAATTCTTCAGAATGCAAAATAGCTCTTCCGCCGGTGGGTCTTTTAACAACATCTATATTATCTTCTGCAGCTTTAGATAAATTAAAAGTTTTGATGTCTTGATTTGCACCTAGTGAAATGCAATACGGCTCCCATCTATATAATCTTAAAACAGCTTCGCCTGATAAGCATTTCTTAGCTAAATGAATATCGAATGCCATGTTGAAAGCTCCGTTATGAGATCCGGTATTTATGAAATTCCAATTCATTTACCGACAAGGCCCCGTTTGCTCTTAGCAATAAAATCAAGGACATTTTTAACATATTTGTTATCGCCAAGCTCACTTACAATCTTTTCTTTTGCCTGGCTTACATTCAATGAATTATTATATAAGTAGCCGTAAGCTTTTTTTAAAGCCATAATATCTTCATTAGCAAAACCGCGCCTTCTAAGGCCGATAATGTTAAGGCCTTCAAATCGCAGGGGCTCATTTGCTGCCAGAATATATGGAGGCAGGTCCTGTACGATTCTAAAACCGCCTCCTGTCATGCTGTGCTGCCCAACGATGCAGAATTGATGCACCGGTGTCATACCACCTATAATCACATAGTCCTCTATGGTAACATGCCCTGCTATTTGGACACCATTTGCAAGTATACAATTGTTTCCGATAACTGTATCATGTGCAACATGAGAATAGGCCATAAGCAAACAATTCTTACCGATTTTCGAAAATCCAGTATCTTTGGTACCACGGTGCAAAGTTACAAACTCATGTATAACTGTGTCATCTTCAATAATGAATACGGTTTTTTCATTACCGAATTTTAGGTCTTGAGGAATATGAGCAACAGAAGCAGACTGATGTATTTTGACTCGGTTACCGACCCTTGCGCCGTTATATAATACTGCATGAGGGCCAATTAAACAATCGTTTCCTATTTCAACATCATCTTCAATTATTGTATAAGGAAGAATTGTATTATTGTTACCTAGCTTTGCATTATTGCTTACAATAGCAGTTGGGTGAATATTATTCATTTTTTATTTTATATTTTCCCCCTTATTTGTTTCTCTATCTACAATGGCAGCCATAAATTCGGCTTCTGCAACTAGTGTTTCATTCACATAAGCTTTTCCGGACATCATAACAACTTTGCTTTTTTTATTTGTCATATCTACTTCCAGGTAAAGCTGATCGCCGGGATAGACCGGTTTTCTAAATTTCGCATTGTTTATCTGCATAAACAGGACAAGTTTGTCTTCCGGATTAGGAAATGAATTCAATAATAGTATGCCGCCAGTCTGCGCCATTGATTCTATAATTAAAACACCAGGCATTATTGGCTGGCCGGGGAAATGGCCCTGAAAGAAAGGTTCATTTATGGTAACCGATTTGACTCCTATTACTTTTTTATCAAGCTCCAGATGGACAATTTTATCCACCAGCAGGAAAGGGTAACGGTGGGGTAGAATTCTTTCAATAGCATTAATATCGAAAACAACCCCTTCCTTCTTTACGAACTGGAATTTCTTGACTAATTTCTTCTGCTGATATAATTTTCTGATCTGCTTTGCAAATTCGACATTAGCTTTATGCCCCGGGCGTGCTGCAAGTATCTGTGCTTTTATTGGAGCACCAATCAACGCTAGGTCCCCGAGAAGATCAAGCAATTTATGCCTGGCGGGTTCATTTGGAAATCTAAGTTCCCTATTATTCAAGATGCCATTTGGGCCGATAATAACCTTTTCTTTAATGCCAAGTTTTTTTCTCAATATTTCAAGTTCGTCAATAGATGAATTTATATCTACTATTACAACGGCATTATCAATGTCACCGCCTTTTATCAAACCATTATTTGCAAGCAGCTCAACCTCGCTAAGGAAACAAAATGTTCTTGCCGGGGCAAACTCGGTAACAAATTCTTTTTCTAAATCAAACAGTCCTGTATGCTGGCTGCCTAATGCAGGGTTTTGATAATCAACCATAACGGTAGCTCTGTAGCCATCGAGAGGAAGAGCCACAATATCAATTTTCTTTTCTTCGTTATGATAAATAACGGTTTCATCAATTATTAGATAATCTTTCGGTGCATTCTGCTGCTCAAAGCCCGCATCCAGTAGCTGTTTAACGTAAGGCATAGAGCTCCCATCGCCTACCGGCGGTTCTATGCCGTTCATTTCAATTATTAGATTATCAATTTGTAACCCGACTACAGCAGCGAGAACATGTTCAACAGTATGAACTTTAGCTTCGCCAATTCCTAAAGTAGTTCCGCGGGAAACATCAACTACGTTATCTGCATTTGCCGGAATTTCAGGGTTGCCGCCTAAGTCTACACGAACAAATCTAATTCCGTAATTTTCCGGCGCCGGCTTAAAAGTCATAATGCACGATGTTCCAGTATGTAATCCAATCCCTGATAAAGATACCGGTTTTTCAATTGTCCTTTGAAGTTCTAACATTTACATAATCCGCTTAGTTTCACAATAATATAAATAAAATACCTGGAATTTGGTTGCCAAAATAGCAAGATGAGTTTTTAAATACAATAAATAGATAATTAACTGTTAAGATTTATCAGAAAGCTTTTTAACATCAGCTGATAATTTCTGTATTTGTAATTCAAGATTTTTAATCTTTTCATTATACTCCGGAAGGCTTCTTAAGTGAGCTTCTGCTTTCAAAGTAGTTTTTAAATCTCTGGCAGGAGATCCGAAATATACACCGGGTTTAGTAATGGATTTGGAAACACCTGACTGAGCGCCTATTGAAACATTATCAGAAATTTCGATATGTCCCGTTACACCGACTTGCCCGCCAAGTACACAATATGAACCAAGCTTGGTACTGCCGGAAATGCCTGACTGAGCAGAAATAACAGTGTCTTCGCCTATTATTACATTATGAGCAATCTGAACGAGGTTATCTATCTTTGTTCCGCGCTTAATAATAGTAGCTCCAAGTGCTGCCCTGTCGACCGAGACATTTGATCCGAGTTCAACATCATCTTCAATAATAACTATTCCAATCTGGGGAATCTTTTTATATTTTCCATCCTCGCCCGGGAAATAGCCGAAACCATCCGAGCCTATAACTGTTCCGGGGTGTATAATTACTCTATTACCGATCCTGCACTTCTCCCTTATGCTTACATTCTGAAATAATATTGAGTTATCCCCGACTTCAACATCTTCCAATAGAACAGTATTATGAAAAATCTTTACGTTGTCGCCTATCTTACAACCTGCAGATACTACTACATTTCTACCAAGTGCAACATTCTTTCCCAATGCCGCAGAAGTATGTACAAAAGAAGAGGCCTCTATCCCGGATAAAGCAAAATCAGGAGTAAAAAACTTAATTATGATTTTAGAAAAGGCTTTGTTCGGATCATTAACTTCAATAAAGGAAATGTCAGTCCTTATCTTATTAAATCCCGGCTTTACAAGTATTGCAGAAGCATTTGTTGTCCGAAAATATTTTTCATATGCAGGCATATATAAAAAAGTTAAATCTCCAATCTTAGCTTCTTCTATCCTTGCCAAACCGGTGATTTCAATTTCTTTATTTCCGGTAATGCTCCCGCCGATTAAATCAGCTATTTCAGACAGGCTTACTTTCATTTTCTATTGTTGAAGTTTGAGTTTATCCATTACCTGCGAAGTAATATCATATTTATCTTTAGCATACAATATCGATAGCTGGCTGCTTCTGTCCAGAACGAAATCCAGGTCTTGTTCTTTTGCGACATCTTGAATAGCGTTAAAAACTTTATTTTGTATCGGTTTCATAAGCTCTTCTTGCTTCTGGAACAGCTCGCCTTTAGTACCAAATTTTTGATCGCGGTAATCGGAGATTTGTTTATCTAATTTTTGTATCTCACCTTCAAGCTCGCTCCGGGTCTGCTCAGTCATTATTAGCTTACGGCGATCGTAATCATCTTCTTTAGCTTTTTTCTCATTTTCCATTTTTTGAAGCTCTATTTTCCAGTCTCTGATAAAACTGTCAAGCTTCTGACGGGCATCTTGAGCATCAGGAAGCTTACTTAAAATAGTTTGGGAATCAACATAGCCGATTTTAAGCTGGCAATAAGATAATCCGGCAAACGCAAATAATGAAATAACGAGGGATAGAATTAATCTTTTCATCACAACTCCTTTAATTGATATGATGTTGATAATAATTTTTCAAATCGTAAAAATTTAGCTTATATCCCTCGCCATTTAACGATTATTTTTTTCACTATGTAAAGATAAATAATTTGAAATTAACTGTCTTTTAAAAACTTAAAACAGAGATTTATTTCCCGCCGGTTTTCAGAAAATCAAGCACCTTATAAGTAATATCATACTGCGGGTCAGCATATAGAAGGACAACATCGCCAGCTTTATCAAATACAAACTTCATAGATTCTCTTTTGGCAATTTCATTTATCGCCTGGTAAATTCTTTTCTTAACAGGGCCGAATATTTCATCTTGTTTTTTATAGATCTCACCGGTACCCTGAGCAAACTTTTCTTTGTTATAATCTACAATTTCATTTTCCTGATTAACTAGTCTTTTTTGCTCAGCTAATTTTGCAGTCTCTGTCATAGTCGTCGATTTCTGCTGGTAGTCTGCAAGCTCCTGCTGATATTTTGTACGCAGTGAGTCAAGATGGGCAGACCATTCATTTGTTAAAGCATCAAGATCGCCCTGAGCTTTGATTGCAGCAGGAAGCTGAGTTAAAATAGCTTGAGAATCAACATAACCGATTTTCTGAGTCTGTGCTGATACAGCAGCAGTAAAGATAAAAATTGCGGCAAAAAATAAAAGATTGCTTTTCACTCTTTATAACCTCCATTATTATTTCTCACTTATATTAATCTCTTTATTAAAACATTAAAAACCTTTACCGAATTGGAAATGGAACAGCCATGCGGGGGCATTACCATTAACCAATTTTCTATCAAAACCATAACCAAGATCAAAACCAATCAATCCGATAGGATTTATCATAATTCTAGCGCCTACACCGGCAGATCTTCTTAAGTCAAATGGATCAGTATGCTGAATATCCAAAAAGACATTACCTGCTTCGGCAAAAGTCAGCAGGTATAACGGAACCGGCTCAAGAGTAACTGCAAATCTTAGCTCTACTGTATACCTCATCATAACGTCGCCTCCGCTGGTAGGCCCGATTGACCTGTCGTCATAACCTCTTAGAGGTTCGGTTGCAATAACTAATCCATTACCTCCCATAAAATACCGCTCAAAAGGATTTATTCTCGGTTTGGTCTGTGCATCCAGTTCATGGATATATCCGTAATGAATATCTGCATATAAAGTAATTTTACTTGTATTGAACAGTCTGTTATACCATTCGCTTGAAAAATCAATTTTGTAGTAATTTAAATCTCCGGGAAGAAACGGGCCGCCGGATAATTCAGCATCTAACGCTACATTTGAACCGAGAGATGGGAAAATAGGGTTATCAATATCCTTTCGGCTTACCGTTGCGCCAAGAGTATATTGATGTGTAATACCTTGTACATAAAATCCTTCTCCATTTAATACATCGTTATATTGATAGCGGAACATGCCTTGAATATAGAAATAATCATCAGGCCATTTTAATCTTCTACCCACTCGTACGGTTGCACCTTGCTGGCTCATATCATAATAATACTGCTGCCTTGTGTCAAATAAATCGAAACCGACTAAGGTAGGCGTATCGAACATCCAGGGTTCAGTAAATCCAAGTGAAAATGTCCTATATATGTTGCTTACACCGAACTGCCAGTTGAAACTTAGAATTTGTCCGCCGCCTAATGTAAATGGATGATCAAGTGCAAAGTTAGTTAAAGTAACACCAACAGCGCCGCTGAAACCGAAGCTGCCGCTATAACCAACAGAAGCATTTAGATAATCACTAGATTTTTCTTCTACATTAAATCCTACATTTACAGTACTATCGTTCTTAAGGTTTGTTGAAATACCATCGGGTCCGTAAAGCTTTTCTACATTAAAATATTTCAAGTTTGCTAACTGCTGAACGCTTCTAAGTAAAAGGCCGCGATTGAAGTAGTCACCCGGTATCGTATAAAGTTCACGGCGAATAACTTTATCTTTTGTTTTATCGTTTCCGGCTATTGAAACTTCACCTACTCTAAATTGGTTTTTTTCATCTACCCGGATATTTATATCCATTGAATCAGCGTCAACTTTTGTTTCAGTTGTATTCAAATTGAACATAAGGTAACCGTTATCTAAATATAGAGAAGAAACATCATTCTGAGCTTTATTGCCGTGCAGGTTTTGTTCAAACTTCTCATAATCATAAACATCACCTTTCTTAAAATCCAGACGCTCATTCAATGCAGATGTAGGGAATACCGTGTTCCCTTCCCATTTTATATTTCTAATTTTATATTGAGGGCCCTCATATACATCAATTAAAATAGTCAGATCCTTTTTATCATTCGAATAAATTAAAGAATCGGAAAGAACTTGGGCATCTCTATAACCATTCTCGCGGTAGAATTTCACTATAGATTTTTTGTCATCTTCAAATTTCTTAGGATTAAACTCAGCGCTGCTCCAAAACTTCCACCAAACAGCTTCTTCTGTATTATCCATCTGCCCCTTTAATTTATCTCCCGGGAAAGCATGGTTGCCGACAAATTCGATCTTACGAACAACTACTTTTTGATTTTCCTTAATCCTGATCATTAAAAGAATTCTATCTTTTATCTTATCAATTAGATTAAAATAAGTATTATCGTTCAGATCATATTTTGCCGTATATTCATCAGAAAAATCTTTAGAATTTCTCCAGACAACATCTATCTCATTTTTAGTAGTATCGGCGGTAAAATAAACGTAATCTTCCATGGTGATTTGCGCATTAAGATAGCCGTCCTTTTCATACATCTGTTTAAATTCTAGTTTGATCCTGTCTTCATCTTGAGGTTTTAAGATTTGCCCGCGCTCCAGGTCAATCTTTGCTTCGAGATCACTCGTACTAATCTTATCATTTCCCTGTATTACTGCTTTTTCGAAGCGTGGAAATTCGCTGACTTTTATAAGGAGGAATACTCCGTTTGCCACCTGTTTATCTACGAGGATCTTTATATCCGAAAAGAGATTTAGAGACCAAAGCTGCTTAATAGCATTCATTACATTTTGGTCGCCGGTTAATTGAATTTCATTGCCGATCTTTAAACCACTGTACCCGATAATAGTAGAAGCATCGGCAGTTTTATTGCCCTCAACCGAGATGCCTAAAATTTTATAGGTAGGAGCAGCTGTTTGAGCAAATAATGAAGGAAATGAAATTATTATTGCAAGAATAAAATATTTAAACAATTTCTTTGGGAAGGTTTGAGACATTCTTTAAGCCTTTGTCATTCGTTATAAGTTGTTCGCTAACTTTACCAAACCGGCGTTCTCTCTGCTGATAGCTTCTAATTGCCTCATACAAATGCTTTCGTTTGAACTCGGGCCAAAAAACGTTGGTAACGTAAAATTCAGTATATGCAATCTGCCATAACAAAAAATTGCTTACTCTAAATTCACCGCTTGTTCTAATTAAAAGGTCCGGGTCTGGAAAATTTTTTGTAGTTAAGTGTTCAGAAAAATATTTTTCGTTTATATCATCTAAATTCAATTTACTTTCGGCCGCTTCATTTACTATGCTTTTAATAGCTTCCAATATTTCCCATCGGCCACTATAGCTAAGCGCCAAATTCAGTGTCATTTTCTTGTTATCCTTGGTTCGCTCCATCGCGTCGAATAACTCTTTTTGGACTCCAATAGGGAGAGAACCGACATTACCAATTGTGGTTAGACGGATATTATTCTCCATAAGTTCATTGCATCTTTCTTTTATACTTCTAAGAAGAAGACGCATTAATGTAGAAACTTCATCTTTAGGTCTGTTCCAGTTTTCGGTTGAAAAAGTATATAAGGTAAGATACTTAACACCTAATTCGGCACAAGCTTCGGTTATTTCTCTTACTGTATCAACTCCTCGCTTATGACCTGCAACCCTTGGAAGCCCTCTTTTTCTAGCCCATCTGCCGTTTCCATCCATTATAATTGCTATATGAACAGGAATTGCACCGGTATTTTTTAGCTCTTCTTGAAGTTTTGCATCGGAAACCGATTGCGATTTACCCAAATCAGTCCTCTATGATAAAGCGTGTAAAATTAAACTTATGGTTCTTTAATGTCAAGGAATGCGCCTTTTTTTATAACAATTTAACTAATATCATTTTTTATTATCTAGAAAAATATTTACTTAATTGAAATATTAAAAGGTAAAAAAGAAAGACAAAAAGCCGGTATTTCCGGCTTTTTAATATCAGTTTTCTAAGTAGGATTTAGGAGAAGAGTACTTTTTTATTTTCGGGGCCTTTTCTTTTTACTTGTACAGGCCTTTCTGCAATCTGGAAGATACGTATATTTTTTCTGGCTTCCGGATTAAGCCTGTCTATTATTTCCTTGATACTCGGAAAAGATTCACCCGGTACACCGATAAAGAGTAGTACTTTTTTATTAGAATATTTGGTTTGCCTTGTTGCTAAATAGTTAATTCTTTGAATTATATCCTTATCTTTGAAATCCTCATTGGTAAGCACAATACCTATTGCATAGTCCTTTTTATATTTAGCAATTATATCAACTTCAAATGCGCCAATCTTTGTCGGTTCAGGTAAATAAGTCCCGTATTTCCTTCTTACCGTTAAATAGCCTTGCTTCCAGAACTGCTCGACTAATAAATCAACCGTTCTTCTTTTTACTAATTCTAACATAGATGCCTCTAGCTTTTATACTGCTTTTGAAATAATAGGGATAATAGGCGAAAATCTTTTTCCCATGATAATTTTTATATTCGCAATTTTTTGAAACTCAAACTTTTTTATTTCATTTGAATTATATGCCCGGCCGTATATTACCTTCCTGCCGTTCTTTTCACGGGTTAAATAATATGGGTCAAGAAGAATTTCATTCAACCCGTATAAAAATCTGATTTTATTTCTATTTTGAATTGCTGAAGAAAAAATCTCTGTTTTCATATTGCACTCCAGATATTTAGTTTAACCATCTAATTACGCCGACAACTTTACCAATCAATTTGAAATCATTTGATGGAATAATCTCAATCGGCTTATATTTTTCATTTTGAGGTAATAATCTGATTTTATTATTTTTTATTTCATAAGTCTTCACAGTAGCCTCATTGTCAAGCATTGCTACAACAATATCACTGTTATGAATTTCATGTGTTGATGAAACTATTACAATATCGCCTTCAATTATACCGGCATTTATCATGCTGTCGCCTTTTACCTTAAGAGCAAAACTGTCTTCCGATCTTTTTATGAATGATGAATCTAAAACTATATTGCCTTCTATATTTTCTTCTGCTAAAATCGGAGTACCGGCTGCAACCCTGCCTACCACAGGAACTTTATGAAAGCCGTATTCCTTTTCTATATTAAAGATATTAGCCTCAAAATCATTAGTATCTTTTTGAAATGAAATTCCCCGGCTCGCGTTGCTTTCAATATTTAAATATCCTTTTTTAACTAGAGCATCAAGATGCCGCTTAACTCCAAATGTGGAGGAAATCCCAAACTTCTTTCCAATTTCTCTCAATGTAGGAGGATAGCCGTTTTCTTCACGGAATTGATTTATGAAGCTTAATATTTCATCTTGACGGTCAGTTAATTGTGTTTTCATAGTAGTACTCATTTGTTCACTACAAATATAGTGCGCAAATGTTCACTTGTCAATACCTGTAATTAAAAAAATTGCAGATGTGATGTATATCTAAACTTAGAGGTCAAAAAGGAAGGCTAATATCGTTTTAGAATAATAAAAAAGGTATTATGTAAATATGCTTTTACACAATACCTTTGAAAATAATTATTTTATAGAGCAGGCAATATTAAAAGATATGATAAATGAAGTTGTAATTTTAAACTTCAATCTCTTTCTTTTCTATTTGAGTCAGCCAGCCGTGCCTATCTTCAATTTTACCGTAATGAATTGAGGTTAATTCATTAAAAAGCCTTAAATCTAATTCGCCAGGCTTGCCATTATTAAATGTCATTTCGACGCCTTTGAAATTAAGCCAGCCGACTGAGGATATAACGGCTGCAGTGCCGGTTCCGAAAACTCCGACAACATTGTTTTTTTTATATTCGTCAATTACTTCTTCAATACTTATTAATCTCTCGGTAATTTTTAATCCCCAGTCTTTTAATATCTGAATGACAGAATCTCTTGTAACGCCCGGTAAAATACTTCCGTTTAATTTTGGAGTTGCGACTTCATTTTTAAATTGAATAAAGATATTCATAGTACCGACTTCTTCAATATATTTCTGCTCGACGCCATCAAGCCATAGCACTTGAGTAAATCCTTTCTTCTTAGCCTCCTCCGCAGCTAATAAACTAGCAGCATAATTAGCAGGAGTCTTGCAATCACCCAGTCCTTTTCTTACAGCACGGACATAATCATCTTGAACTAAAATCTTTATTGGCTTGAATCCCTCTGGATAATAAGCTCCCACCGGTGACAGCAGCACTATTAACTTGTATGTATCGGAAGGTCTCACTCCGAGAAATGGCTCCGTACCAAAAATAAAAGGCCGGATATATAATGACTCACCGAATTTCGACGGTATCCAGTCTCTCTCAATTTGTATTAGTTCGAGTATTGCTTTAGATAAGAATTCCGGGTCTACTTCAGGTATACAAATTTTTCTTGAAGAATTATTTAGCCTTTCAACATGCTTTGCAAGCCTAAAAATTGTTACATCATCATTTCCATTTTTAAATGCTTTTAGCCCTTCAAACACACCTTGCCCGTAATGAAGGAACATAGTTCCGGGATGAAGAGATAAATTCTCCACTTTTTTAATAACAGGATTATACCAGCCTTTAGCCGACGAATAATCCATTTCAAAAACGTGATCAGTAAATATTTTTCCGAAGCCTAGATTTTTGGGAATATCTATCGGCCTCTTCCTTTCAATTAATTCATATTTAATTTTTTCCATTTCAACACCATTAAAGTATAATTTGATAAATCTTTAATCCATTTTACGAAAAAAAACAGAAAGTTAAAACATAGAAGAACTAAAATAAAATGCCCGGTGGAGGGCTACCGGGCATGGGGAAAATTCATTAAGCGGTGAGAATAACTTAATGAATTTAGTACAAACACAACTTAATACATGTTAGAAATATAATCAATCTTTTTTTTTATCATTGAATTTTAATTGACATAAAGATGCATTAATACACAAATTTCGTGTAAGTTGTAGTCACTAGAATATTACAAATCAAGAATATGTAGCATTTTAGCGGCTTTAATATCTTTATAAGTTTTTCAAGCTTATCCGAAGTTATTTAAAAATAGATATTGAGTTTCACATATGGACAATTTAAGGCTGGCCTAAATCGGTCAATTTATATAGACACAGTTCAAAAAAATATTTCAACTTTCTTTAACCGGTTCACCTCTTTTAAACATTTCTTCCTTAACAGGCGGAATAATATTCATTAAAATCCTTGAGTCAAATTCTACCACCCCCAACCTAACTAAGGCCTAAATTCTGCCTAAATGGCATGTAAATGGCATCCTAAAGGCATGTTAACGGCATCCTAATGGCATGTTAACGGCATGTTAACGGCTTTTAAATAAAATTATAAGCCAATAGGATGCCGTTTACATGCCATTAACATGCCGTTATGGTAGTTGTAAGGGCGGTCTTATGTTATATAAAGTATTAAAGCTAAAAAATGGGCTGTCAGAAATTAAAAGACAGGTATTTTTTTTTTGGGGGGGATATTAAAGTTAGAAAAGCTTATTGAATTATTATATCATTTATTCCGGACATAGAAATCAAATATGATATAAGTTAATTCAATTTAAGGAAGATTATAATATCATTTGGCCAATTTGAAATTATCAAAAATCTCAAGCTGCTTGTTTATTTAATAAACTTTTTTAGGTCAAAAAATTAGCATCCAGAGGAAGTAGTCAAGTATTAAGATCATAGCTGAAGATAACACAAATGCTCTGATTGTTGATAGGCCTACACCTTCTGCACCGCCTTCAGTCTTGAATCCAATATGACAACCAAGCAGAGCAGTTACCCCGCCGAAGAAGATTGTTTTTACTAATCCGGCTAATAAATCGTTAAATACGAAAAACCTTTTTACTGAAAGGAAAAAAACAGAGAATGAAACACCTAAGAAGTAGTTGGAAACTATAAATGCACCGAACACCGCAATTGTATCAGCAAATATTACTAATATAGGGAGCATAACTACTGATGCAATAAACCGAGGCATAGCTAAATATCTTACAGGGCTGATAGCCATAGTTTCAAGGGCATCAATTTGTTCGGTTACTTTCATCGTACCAAGTTCGGCTGCTATTGAAGCTCCTACTCTTCCAGCGATGACTATTCCGGTTAATACAGGGCCTAATTCTGTAATAATTGCACGGCTTGTAGATCCGCCTAAAAATGACAATGGAGCGACTCCTTTTAACTGGTATGCGGCCTGCCATGCGGAAACAGCTCCTGTAAAGATGGCTATAATCATTACTAAGGGCAGTGAATTAACTCCAATATGTTCCATCTGATAAAAAATAATACTTCTGCTGCGGGGAATTGTATAAAAGTTCTTAACTATTCCTCCGAAAAGTTCTGAAACCTGGCCGATTTCGCGGATAAAATTTAGAGTCTTGTTCCCTAATTTCTGTAAAAAGTATTTAAACACTCTATAAACCCTTAAAATTAGATGATTCAATTTAATAAAAATTCTTTGCAGTTGTTAATAATAAAATTGTAAGGCTTTTTTCTTTTTTATATTTTTGGTATTGCGGAAACATCAAATATATTACTTTTAAGGTTCTGGAGTAGTTTCAAAAAAATCTCATCAAAATGAGCTCCCGTTTAACATTTCTACTTCACTTTTTTTGGAGAGTGGATTAAGAGTCCGCTAACTAGTTCCCCCAAAGACAAAATCTTTATTTATAAGGCAAGGGCATGACTAATAATATCAAACTTTTAAATTGGGTTGAAGGAACAGCAAAACTGTGTAAGCCTGATTCAATATACTGGTGCAACGGTTCAGATCAAGAATTTAATGAATTAGTATCTTTATTAATTGAAAAAGGAACATTCCTAAAATTAAACGAAAAGAAGAAGCCCAATAGTTATTATTCTAAATCAGATCCTTCGGATGTAGCAAGGGTTGAAGACAGGACTTTTATATGCAGTACAAAAAAAGAGGAAGCCGGCCCAACAAATAATTGGAAAGATCCTATAGTAATGAAAGATTTATTGCTGAATAAATTTGGCGGATCAATGAAAGGAAGAACCATGTATGTTATTCCTTTTAGTATGGGGCCTCTTGGATCTGAAATTTCGCATATCGGAGTTGAGATTACCGACTCGCCGTATGTCGTATGTAATATGAAGATCATGACCCGTATGGGGCAAGAAGTCCTAAATATTTTAGGCGGCGGGGATTTTGTACATTGCCTTCACTCATCGGGGATGCCTCTGGATGAAAATGCAAAGGACGTCCCGTGGCCATGTAATAAAGAAAAATATATAGTACATTTCCCCGAAGATAGAAGCATCTGGTCTTATGGAAGCGGGTACGGAGGGAATGCTCTATTAGGTAAAAAATGTTTTGCTCTAAGGATTGCATCGTGTATGGCAAAAGATGAGGGATGGCTTGCGGAGCATATGCTGATAGTCGGGGTTACGTCGCCTGAGGGAGTAAAAAGATATATTGCAGCAGCTTTCCCGAGCGCATGCGGAAAAACAAATCTAGCTATGCTTACACCCACAATACCGGGATGGAAAGTTGAAACTATTGGAGATGATATAGCCTGGCTGAAATTTGGTAAAGACGGAAGATTATATGCAATAAACCCTGAAGCAGGATTTTTCGGAGTAGCGCCCGGAACATCGATGGACACGAATCCAAATGCAATCATGTCGATGCAGGAGAACACAATATTTACTAATGTTGCATTAACACCTGAACTAGATGTTTGGTGGGAAGGACTAACTGAGCGCAAGCCGAGTAAATTAGTTGATTGGCTGGGTAAAGAATGGACTCCGGAAAGTAAAACTGCTGCCGCGCACCCTAATTCACGTTTCACTTCACCGGCAAGGCAATGTCCTGTAATTGATCCGGAATGGGAAGATCCCAAAGGAGTTCCTATTTCGGCAATTTTGTTCGGAGGAAGAAGAAGTGAAATTGTCCCTTTAGTATATCAGGCATTCAATTGGCGGCATGGCGCTTTTCTAGGATCAATAGTATCATCCGAAAGAACTGCCGCGGCGGAAGGTAAGGTTGGTAAATTAAGGCATGATCCTTTTTCAATGCTTCCTTTCTGCGGGTATAATATGGGAGATTATTTTGCTCACTGGATTAAGATAGGAAAATCAGCTGATGAAAGTAAGCTTCCAAGAATATTTTATGTTAACTGGTTCAGAAAAGATTCAAACGGAAAGTTTTTATGGCCCGGTTATGGTGAAAATATTCGTGTTTTGAAATGGATATTAGAAAGGACAGAAGACAAAATCTCTGCAGTAGAAACTCCGATTGGATTTGTACCTGATGAAAATTCCATTGACATCTCCGGTTTGGAAATATCTTCTAATAATTTAAAAGAACTTTTGTTTATAGATAAAGAGGAATGGATGAGAGAAGTAAATGAAATAAGGGAGTTCTACAAAATTTTTGGTAGTAAACTTCCCAAGGAATTAAGAGAAGAATTAAATTCATTGGAAGAAAGATTAAAATATTAGTAATTTAGGATAAATATTCCCGGTAAAAATCGGGGAAAAAGAAGCTATAAATGAGTACTATTGTGCACCTACTCCAAAATGATACATTATTTATCATTAAAAAAGTTCTTTTAATAGAATAATAATTAAAGTTGCCGAATTGAATCTTATGGAGGATAAGGCGACTAACTCCTTTTATTTCAAATGATTAGTTATATGGTAATTCTCTTAACCTGCAAAATATAAAGGGAGATATACTGAGCAATAAACCAGATAAAAGTTTAGCACAATAATTGAGATTAAAAGGACAAAGACTTAGGATAAACAGTTCATGGGAAAAACTACAGAGAGAATTCAAGGAATAAATCAAGAGACATTTATTCCTAAAATCATAGCGCAAGCACCTATAGGCATACTGACATTTACTGCTGATTTGAAAATATCTTATGTGAATGAGGTATTTATCAAATACGCCGCACTCTACCAATTCAGACAGACAGACCTTGAAGGTACAGACATTTTAGAGATGAATATATTCCCGGGAATAAATCTGAAAGAAGATTTAACCGGATTAAAAGACGGTTTAAGCTTTGAGAGAGAAGTAAAAAATATAAGAACAATTGACCGTGGTATGCTGAAGGTAATCGTAAAAGGCTCTCCGGTATTTGATAATTATATTTTCAGCGGCGGTATTTTAGTAGTTGAAGATGTTAAAGTAGCACCTGTAGTTTCTCAGCCCCAAGAGTTAAGTACAGAACATCTTGAAAATATACTTTCAAGAGTTGGAGATTTTATTTTGGGTACTGATGTGGAGGGGAACATTAAATACTCGACCGGTAAAAATCTAGAAAAGCTAAATCTGCCTTATTATAGCTTAGCGGACATGAAGATATTTAAACTATTGGCAGATGCAGGCTCACCGGATTTCGATAAATATTTTGAACGTGTATTGGTTAATAAAAATCCGTTAAAGTTTACTACGGAATTAAATCTAACCAATGAAATAATTTCTTATGAATGCAGGATCGAACCCCTGGTAAATTGGCGAAAGCAGATTCAATTTATCTTTATTTTCATATATGATATAAGCGAAGTCATTAAGGAGAAAAAAATCCTTGAGGGAGAAATAGAAGAGCTCAAACAATATCAATTAATAACTGAAGCAGTGACGGATGCCGTTTTTGAAGTAGATAATGAAGGCAATATTCTTTTTTGGAACAAAGAAAGTGAATCATTATTCGGTTATTCGAGAAGTGAGGTATTCGGTAAGTTCTTCGGGAAAGCTTTAGACGTTTTCGATATCGAATATTTTAAGGGAATAAAAGAAGAGCTGAATAAATCAAAAATATGGAAGATTACCTTAACGGTATATAAGAAAGACGGCCAAAAAGAAATTATAGATGCGAAGTTTTCTATTGCGGATGAATCAAACGGAACGATAATAGTACTCTGCGCAAACATTACCGAAAGAGCTGCTGTAGAGCAGCGATTAAAATTATCCGAAGAAAGATTTAGAAGCATTGTTGAAAAGTCGCCGGAATTAATACTAAGCTTTGACATATCAGGCAATATTTTATACGCAAATTCTGCATTGTACAAGGAATTAAAATATAGTTCGACTGAAATAATTAGCAAGAACATTAAAAACATATTCTCTGAAGAATCATTTGAAGAAGGAAAGTTTAACCTTAAAACATTAGCTCAAACAGGAGGCCATGAAAATCTTGAGCTTACTGCAGTTACAAGTGAAGGAAGCAATATTTATTTGAAAGCAAGCATCGCTTCAGTTTTAGTGAACAATAGAGTAAATTATTTCAACGCTGTACTTACGGATATTACAAAAAAGAAAACGTTCCAAAAAGAACTTACGGTTATGCAATCAATGTTCAAAGCATTCCAGGATGGAGTAGCGGTTGAATATGATAGAAAGTTTATTTTTATGAATGATGCTTTTGTAAAAACATTCGGCTACGAAAAAGAGAATGAACTTATTGGCAAAGACCTTATTGACTTAGTAGCTGAAAAAGACGTTGAGAAAATCTCAGGATACTTTCCGTTTTTAAATGAAGACAGAGAAAATCCTATTAGGCTTGACTTCCTCGGAAAAAGAAAAGATAATGTTAATTTTTATACCGAAGCAACATTGTCCTCATTTAAGAGCGATAATAAAAAATACTTAGTTGTAGTTGCAAGAGATATAAGTGAGAAAAAACGCTCTCAGCAGGCAGTGAGGGATTCGGAAGAAAAGTATAGAAATATAACAGAAAATATTGATGATTTTCTATATACATTCGAAAGAATAGAAAAGGCAATCAGGCCGATTTTTTACACGGCTTCTGTTGAAAAGATTACCGGATACTCACAGGCTGATTTCTTAGATGATTCAAGATTAATATTGAAGATTATATATCCTGATGACTTCCCGTCAATGAAGAAAAAACTAGGAAGTCTTCTTAAGAGCAAGATCCAGCTTTCAGGTGAATTTGAATTTAGAATTATAAACAAACATGGTAATATAGTTTGGATCAGGAATAAGATAAATCTTGTCCGTGATAGGGAAGGAAAGATTCAGAAGATTTATGGACTCGTCAGCGATATCTCACTTCGGAAAAAGGCAGAAGAAGAACTTACACGATCAACTGAAAACCTTGTAAAGCTAAATGATACTAAGGATAGATTTATCTCGATCATCTCACATGATTTGCGTACCCCCTTCAGTTCTATTTTAGGTTTTACCGACCTTCTTTTAAGCGATAGTGATTTAACAGAAGTGGAACAGCGGCAATATGTTGAGTTTATCCGAGAATCTTCCAAATCAATGTTATCTCTTGTAAATTCACTTCTTGATTGGACAAGACTGCAGACAGGAAGAATTCGATTTGAGCCTGAAAGGATAGAAGCGTATAAAATTATAGAGAACTCTTTGAATGCACTAACAGGCGTCGCTTTTCAGAAGAATATAGAAATTGTCTCGAAAGTAAAGGATGATGTCTTTGTTTTTGTTGATAAGGATATGATACTGCAGGTATTTAATAATATACTTTCGAATGCTATTAAATTTACACCTAAGCTTGGATCAATAGAAATTTCTGCTACCCCCTCGTCACAGATGAGATTCATGGATTTTTCATTTAAAGACAGCGGAGTTGGTATTAAGCCGGATAATATTTCCAAATTATTTAGGGTTGATACTAAATACTCTTCTGAAGGAACAGAGGGAGAAAAAGGAACAGGGCTTGGCCTTTCACTTGTCAAAGAGATTATTGAAAAGCACGGTGGGAAAATATGGGTAGAAAGTGAATACGGTAAAGGTTCAGATTTTAGATTCACATTGCCTATCGCATCAGCAAATATTCTTCTTGTAGATGACAGTAAGACAGACAGGCTTTTGTACTCTAAAATATTAAAGAACATAACAACTGATTACGAGATTGATATTGCGAATGACGGCAAAGAAGCATTAGCTAAGATACTTGCTTCACCACCTGCGCTTGTAATAACAGATCATCTAATGCCTAATATGAACGGATACCAGCTTATAATAGAGCTTAAGAAGGCTGAGATTAAAGGGAAGCCGCCTGTTATTATTTTAAGCGGAGATATTGATAGAAACGCAATTGATGAATATAGAGAGCTTGGGATTGAATATGTATTTCATAAGCCGGTTGACCTGACGAGCTTTAAGAATGCGGTAGAGAAATCACTGCGTAAAGGATTGACGAATTTTTATTGAAGATGCTTCATCCAATAATTTTCCCGAATTTTAATTATTAATTTGCAATCATCCAGCCTTAATAAGTTAATATGGGATTTTTATATTAAATGATGCTCCCGGCCTTGCATTAGAGCCAAGCTTTGAAGGGCTTGCAACTGAAATTGATCCGCCATGCCTTTCAATTATCTGTTTAACAATTGATAGTCCTAAACCAGTTCCCTCGTAGCTTTTGTCTTTAATGTTTGAAGCTCTAAAAAAGTCAGTAAATATTTTATTTAACTCTTTCGAAGGGATTCCAACTCCATTATCGCAGATCTCAATTTCTACTTCATTTTCGCTGTCCATAAGATCGACTTCTATTTGTCCATTAGCTCCTACATATTTTACCGCATTACCTATTAAGTTTGAGAATGCAATTTCTAAAAGGAATTTATCTCCCCGTATATTTCTTTTTACTGTCCTGCAGTCGAATAAATTTAGCATAATATTTTTTGCGCGGAGGTTAACGCTTTGCTTTTTGATTAAAGGGACTATTATACTGCTGAGTTCTATCTCTTCGTTTGTAATTTCATCCAACAGCCGGAGTTTTGATACACGAAGTACATCGTTAATCATATCAACTGCTTCACTTGAACGAATTTTTGCCCGGTTTAATCTTACTTCAACTTGTTTATCAAGCGGGCCGAGAATTTTTTTCAGTATGACATCAAGATATGAATACACGGCTGTCAGAGGCGTTTTAATTTCATGGACAATTCCGATTACATATTTTTGCTTTTCTGTCTCAGCCGCTTCGAGTTTATCAAATGATTCCAGCAGCTTCTGTTCTGTTTTGTATAACTGACTTGCAATATGGTTAGCAAGAAAAACACTTATAATCATTACAAAAATAAAAACCACATCATAAGCAAGAAGGAAATTAATATTTTTATATAGCGGTAAATTATATAAACCGCCGACTGTGTAATGCGGAATTATCCCAGAATATTCAAAGAAAACTATTAAATTGAAAATAAGAATAATTATTATAGTAATTGAATATATTACAAAACCCGGAAGAATAAGGCTCCCTATTATCAAATGAAAGACAAACAGAAGATATATTGGCGTCTCAATGCTTCCGGTAAAGTAAACAATAAGATACAAAGCAGAAAGATCTAGAATCATTTGAAGCAGAGAAAAGTGCAGCGGATTAAATTTACCTGTTTCACTCTTAACAAATTTACTGCTTTTGTGTAAAATCAAATTATAGAAAAGGATGGCAATATTGATAAGAATTAATGCAATATTTTGAACTCCGGAGAAAGAAAGCTCAAGAATTAATTTAGAAGAGACTAAAAATCCCGATAGCATTATAACTGCGCCATAACGGAGCTTTATAAGCCATAAGTTACGCTTCCGGATTGTATCCCAATAATCAGCGTAACGATTCGCCCAAGAAGGAACCAGTGTAATCATCTGACCCCTTTACATTATTATTTAATAAATTAAAAATAGATTCTTCCTTCTTCTTGTGAAATAAGGAAGAAGTTATAATTACAATATATATATTATGGGATAAATTTCCCTCTTTTAATATAACGAGTATGCAGTAACTTATGCGATAACTTTCCGCAAGGGCCATCGGTTAAAAAGTTCTCGTAAATGTATTTTATATGCGGATTTTCATGAGACTTTCTATAAGGCAGCGACTCTTCTTCATGATATATAGCTTCAGCGCGTTTTTTTCTTATTTCAGCATTAGTAGGAATAGGCTGCCCTCCCCCTCCCAGGCATCCTCCGGGACATGCCATTATTTCCACAAAATGAACATCATTTAATTCACCTTTTCTAAGCATCTCCATTACCTTTTTGGCATTTGCAGTTCCATGAGCAACTACAAATTTTAATTCTACACCTTCGAGGAAACTATATTGATCAGTGCAGCCTTCAAGCTTTACCGATGCTTGTTTTACTCCCTGAAATCCTCTGCAAGGTTCAATTGCGAGATTCTTAAAGGGAACTTCACTGCCGGTTACAAGCTCATAAACTGTTCTTAAAGCGGCTTCCATTACTCCGCCTGTAGCACCGAAAATTAAACCGGCACCGGATGCTTCTCCGAATGGCTCATCGAAATTAGACTTCGGCATTTCAGGCAAATATATCCCGGCTTCGCGAATCATCTTTGCCATTTCCCTTGTAGTTAATCCGTAATCAATATCTTTATGACCTGAGGCGTTCATTTCAGGCCTGTTGCATTCAAATTTTTTGGCTGCGCAAGGCATTAATGCTACAGTAACAATATCGGCAGGGTCTATTCCAGTCTGTTCTGCATAAAATGTTTTCATAATAGCACCAAACATTTGCTGCGGAGACTTTGCCGTTGATAAATAATCCAGATACTCCGGATAAAAATGCTCTATAAATTTTATCCAGCCAGGGGAGCATGAAGTAAACTGTGGCAGCTTTATCGATTGATCTTTTTCAACAATTACTCTCCTCAGTTTATTAAGTAGCTCTGTTCCCTCTTCAATAATTGTAAGATCAGCGGTGAAATCTGTATCAAATACTTTGTTGAACCCAATCCTTCTCAAGGCAGTATTTAGTTCTCCAGTGAAAGAATGGCCTGCTTCGATTCCGAATTCTTCACCTATTGCAGCACGCGGAGAAGGAGCAGTCTGTATAATAACATGTTTTTTGGGATTATCTATTACTTCCCAAATTTCATCGGAAGGATCGTTGGCTCGAAGAGCGGCAGTCGGGCACCGATTGATACACTGCCCGCAGTTAATGCAGATAACGTCCGCAAGCGGCTTATCTAAAAAAGTACCCACATGAGTATCGTGCCCGCGATCGATTGCTTCAAGTACGCCTACTTCCTGTAAATCGATGCAAGTACGAACACATCTTTTGCATAAGATACATTTGCTCATATCACGTACAACTGCTGCAGATGATCTGTCAACTTGATAACGGGGCTGCTGTATATGGCCGAAAGTATACCCATCAACACCGTATTCTTTTGCAAGAGATTGAAGCTCGCAGTTGCCGTTACGAAAGCATGAATAGCATTCACCATAATGTTCACTTAAAAGTAAATCAATAATATGCCTTCTGGCTTTTCTGACCATTGATGTTGAAGTATGAATTTTAATCGGGGAAGTAATGGGAAATGAGCAAGCTGTCTGCAGAGCCCTCATTCCTTCGACATCAACTACACAAATCCTGCATACACCTGCAATGCACAAATCAGGATGATGACAAAGCGTAGGAATGTGAATTTGGTTTTGTCCACATGCTTCAAGGATTGTAGTTCCGAGAGGGACAGAGACTTTTTTTTCATTTATTTGAACAGTAACAGTACCGCCGATAGTTGATGTATCATCCGGTATAGCAACTGTTAAAGGCTGCTGACTAACCGGTATCCTAATATTTTCACGCTTTAACATATTCTTTTCCTTTCCCGTTTATGTGCAGTATCTCATCATTAAAATTCTCCAAGATCGATATGAACGAATTTGGGCTTGATTGGCCAAGTCCGCATTTAGACGCAACTTGCATAGTTCTTCCAAGGTCTTTTAAATTATCAATGTAAGAAATCGTAAAATCCTCCTTTTCGATTTTCTCTATCCCTTCCAGCAGTTTAATATTACCTATCCTGCAGGGTGTGCACTGGCCGCAAGATTCATCTACGAAGAATTCCATAAAGTTTTTTAGAACTTTCAGCATGCTGCGGCTTTCATTAAAAATGATGATTGAACCTCCGGTAGCTGCATCTTCATATCCAAGAATACGATCAAATTGAGATTTGGGAATACAAATTCCGGATGCGCCTCCTATTTGAACCGCTTTGGTATCTTTAGCTCCTACAATTTCGAGAAGGTTTTTAATCTTTATTCCCCAAGGAAGCTCATATACTCCAGGTTTTTCACAATCTCCAGAAACAGAGAATAATTTTGAGCCCGTAGATTTATTAGTACCATATTGTTTAAACCACTCCCCTCCTTTTAGAACAATATGCGAGACTGAAGCAAGAGTCTCAACGTTGTTTACAACAGTCGGATATCCTAAATAACCCGTGTTCACCGGAAAGGGCGGACGGTTCCTTGGCTCACCTCTGCATCCTTCCAAAGATTCTATTAAGGCAGTTTCCTCGCCGCAAACATATGCACCGGAACCGAGCCGGATGCTAATATCAAAATCAAAATTTTCGTTTCCCAGTATCTTTTTCCCGAGTAAATTATCTGCACGCATCCCCCTAAGATAATCTTCGAGCGGCCGCAGGATATACTCATATTCACCGCGGAGATATACTATACCAGTAGCTGCACCTATGGTATACCCGGCAATTACCATACCGTCAAATACAAGTTCAGGATATTCAAGAAGAAGAACTCTATCTTTAAACGTTCCGGGTTCTCCCTCATCGGCATTACACACGATATATTTCTTTTCGGCATTTGCTGCTGCAGTCAGCATCCATTTAGTTGAAGTCGGAAAGCCAGCTCCCCCTCTTCCTTTTAATCCGGAATCTTTAATTTCAAGAAGAATGTTTTCTCTTCCAATATCTATTGCTTTTTTTATGCCTTCGCCTTTATGATATTCAGAAAATATTACAGGCCCTGTTCGTTTTTTATTTTCAAATAATGTACTCATTGCTGCCTCACTTTACATCACTTAATATATTAACAGCTTCTTCCGGATTCATATGAGTATAAACTTTGTCGTTCACAACCATAGCAGGTCCCTGGTCGCACATACCGAGGCAATTAATAAACTCCAGTGTTATTCTTCCATCAGTAGTGGTTTCGCCAAAGGAAATTCCTAGTTCACGTTTGACGGCTGATTCGACTTTGTTTTTACCGGCCATATCACATGAAATAGTACGGCATAACCGTACGATATTTCTTCCTTTGGGTTCCGAATAAAGGAAAGAATAAAATGTGATAACACTATATACTTCTACCGGGTGAATATTCAGCAGCCTGCTAATTTCTTGCTGTGCAAAATCAGAAATATATTTATATTTTTTCTGAATCGCCTGCAGGATCTGAAGCAGTGCAGGCCTATCGCTGCCATACTGTTTTACTAAATTTTCGATCTCTTCTGAAAGAGGATTCCTTTCAAGCTCAAGCATTATTCTTTGCCTCCTTTTTGTGAAGAAGCTTTTCTACAATTTCAATAAGCTGTTCTGAAGAAATAGGCTTCTCAACAAATTCATCAACAGGTACAAGCTGGTTGGCTCCGTAATCCATTCCAAGTGATTTAGAAATTGAGGTATACATTAATATCGGTGTAGTAATTTTCTCACGTTTGAATTTTTGAGCCAAGAAAAATCCATCATCAGGTTCATTCATCATTATATCAAGAATAATCAGGTCCGGAGAATTTTCTTTTACGATTTTATATCCATCATCAGGATTGGATGCCGTAATCACTTCGTATCCTTTAGAAGAAAGGACCAAACTGCTGGCGTCCAGAATATCAGGATCGTCATCGATTATAGCTATTTTAGTCATGACTTGCCTCATTTTTGTTTAAGGAAAATTTACATTTCAATATTATTTCTTATATATCAACATTTTTATTCCCATTCTTAAACGGTAGAAAAACTTTAACTGAAGTTCCTTCCCCGTATTCGCTCTGAACTTCTATTTTCCCTGAATAGGAATCCACAATTCTCTTTACAATAGATAACCCAAGGCCTGTTCCGCTTATATTCTTAGTAAATTCATTTTTAGCTCTAAAAAATTCAGTAAACAATTTCGTCTTTTCTTCGGGTTTCATTCCAAAACCGGAATCTTTTACTTCAACAACTATATACAAGCCTGCCGTAGAAATGTTAATATCAATTCTGCCCCCGTTCCGGTTATATTTAATAGAATTGTTTAAAAGATTAGTAAAGAGCCTTCCTATGTCATCTTTATCCGCATGGATCAAATATGGCCCGGTTGTTAAATGAATATCACAGCTTATATTTTTCTTTTTAATCTCAAGCTGGAATAGATCGCTGACGGACTTAATGATTTCGCATAAATATATTTCTTTAATCTCGCGGTTTACGGCTTTCATTTCTAGCCTTGAAATATCAAGTAAATCATTTACCATCTTCAAAAGCCCGTCTAAGCGGATTTGTGATCTGTTTATATAATTCTGTTTCTGATCTTCCGATAGCTGAATTGTTCTATCTGAAAATAACTTCAGATATCCATAAACTGCAGCAATAGGGGCTTTAAGTTCGTGCGAAACCATCGAGACAAACTGAGATTTAAGCATTTCAATTTTTTTAAGCTCGGTAATATCTTTCAGGATAACTACTACACCTGCAAGTGTACCGTCATGATGGGGCACCGGGGAAGATGTAGCTTCAACAAATAGCTTGCTGTCAGGCTCTAATTCAATTTGAGTTGAGTACGATTTTTTTTCAAAGGTATTATGAAGCAGAAATTTATTGATAAGATCAGCAATCTCGGGGCGAAGCTTTTCAATTACCGGCTCTTCAATAATTATGTTTTCAAGCTTAAGGAATTTTAATGCACTAGGATTGAATAGCACTGCTTCACCATTTTTATTGACAACTAGCAGGCCATCGCTAATAGAGTTTATAATTGTATTCAGCCTGGTTTTTTCAAATGCAACTTCAAGAAGCCTCTCTTCCCTTTCTTTAATCCACTTTTCTTTTTCTAAAAGAAGCTCCCTACGATTATATGCATTTTTCAATTGGCGAAGGAGCTCATCGGGAGAAAATGGTTTCGGAATATAATTAAAAGCACCGTATTTCGTAGACTCAATTGCTGTATCATAGCTTGCATAAGCCGTTGCAATTAGACAGACGGTATTAGGAAAGACTTGCAGGATTCCCTTCATAGTTTGTAAACCATCGATGTCAGGCATCTTCAAATCAATTAAAGCAAGATCGAATTCTGAAGTAGTTCCGGACTTAATACCTTCGGTCCCGTTTTCAGCGCAAGTTACCTGATAGCCTTCACTTTCAAGAAGCCGCTTTGCGCCGGTTCGAAGGCCTTTTTCATCATCAACGATAAGTATTTTTATTCCGAGGTTCTTTTCCATATAGTTATTATAGTTTTAGGGCACTCACTCTCAGCCTACTCTGCCTCTTAATTATGCTTCCTAAACTCCTGGTATCTAAGTAGAAGAAATTGGAGCCAGACTATTTATCTACCGCATAGCGGTTACTGCGATATAAAGTAGATTTAACAGAAATTATATCATGTAGCCTTTTCAGCAAAATATGATTCAAGCCTTTGAACTAGTTCATCGATTACTACCGGTTTATTTAGAATCTCATCGCACTTGATCCATTCTCTTTCTTCACCGGTTGAAACATCGAACTTATAACCTGTTATATAAGCTGCAGAAGTAACGACAATAACAGGGATGCTTTTTCCATAACTGTCTTTTTTTATTTTGTAACTAAGAACAAAACCGGAGTCGTGTTCTTCCATCATCAAATCAATTACTGCAGCATCAGGCTTTTCGGATTTGAACTTTTCCCAGCCTTCGCTGCTGCTTTCGGCTGTAACTACAGAATAACCTTTATTTTCAATTTGAACTTTGCTTTGCTCAAGCAAATCAACATCGTCATCGACTAATAATATTTTTTTATTTACAGATTGCATATCCATTAGCTCCTTTTATTTAACATATTTTATATACCAGCATCTTGATATGAAAAATGGCCGGCTGATATATTTACTCTCTCCCCGCTTTTTATTGCAGGCAGTTTAATAATAAATGTTGTTCCCTTCCCCTCTGCACTACTGAATGTAACCAAGCCTTGATGCATTTTCACAATACCATACGATATTGCTAATCCAAGTCCTGTCCCTTTGCCGATTTTCTTAGTTGTAAAGAATGGTGTAAACACTTTCCCGAAATTTTCTTTTGAGATCCCCGGCCCGTTATCGCTTACTTCAGTTATAATATATTCATTGTCCTCACTCAGCTTTATTATAATTTTTTTCTTGTTTTCATTATCCAGTTCTTCTAATGCCTCACATGAGTTATTGATTATATTCAAGAACACTTGTTTAAGCTGATCCTCATCCCCGGTTATTTCATGTGTCTTTAGCTGTTCATCAATAATAACATTTATATTTCTGAAAAGAGGATTCGCTTTAATGGTTTTAATTATGTCCTCTAAAAGGCCAGATAAATCAAACTGCGAAACATTTAGCTTACCCTGTCTTGCGAAGTCCAGCAGATTAGCAACTATATTCTTACAACGGTTTGCTTCAGTCATAATTAATTCGATATCCTCAGTGTTCTGGCCATCCGACTTTGCTTTAACAAGCTGATTCTTTAATAGAGAAGCATAAAGTATTATTGTACCCAAAGGATTATTTATTTCATGTGCGACTCCGGCAGCGAGCTGGCCGATTGAAGCGAGTTTCTCTGCAGTCCTTAATTGTTCCTGTGCGCTGTTAAGGTCATTATATGCTTTACCCAGCTCATCTATCAGATATGGGAGGCACATTTCATTTTCAGCAAGGTCTTTTGCAATTGCCACTGCATATTCCCTGCAAGTGTTATATCCGCACGCACCGCAATTGAGCTCATCCTGTGGCGAAAGTTTCTTCGTCTGTGCTAATATCTCTTTTATCTTTTCTTCGGTGGGATATTGCCTTCGCTGATTCTTGGAAGAAAAGCTTCTTGAAAAATCAATACCTCTGCTGTTGTAAAGATTACTTTTCCAGATTTGCTTATCTGTAAGGTAAATTTTCCTTTCGATATAATTGATAACTTTTTCTCTTCTAGCATAATAATTCAATTCTGAATCAATTGCCGGGCCGCTAATGCAGCCTTCACAGAATAATGCATCTACAAACTTCGCTTTAATTTGGTTGCGGGCAATCTCATCGATAATTTCGGTCACTTTCTGCTTGCCTTCAACCACTATTATTTCTTTATCAAGAATATCTCCTGGAATCTTAGCTGTTTTAACAAGTCCTCCGGCTAGCGGATATGCCTTTCCCATATATGCGTGCGGAGGATCGAAATCCTCTTCTTCAAGCTCCGTAAAATATATACCCTTTTCTTTCATCATTGATTTTATTTCGCCGAATGTAAGCACCGCATCAATTGAATTCTGAACTTCTTTTTCCCGGGACTCCTCTTTCTTAGCAATACAGGGGCCGATGAATACTATTTTAATTGCCGTACTATAATTTGCTTTCAAGTATCTTGCTACAGCAACCATTGGAGAAACTACCTTTGCAAGATTAGGAACAAGTTCAGGTTGATATTTCTCAACGTAATTAACAACAGCCGGACAGGCGGAACTGATTATTGTCCTATCACTTTCTGATTCAAATATTTTTAGATACTGATTACTTATTAAATCCGCACCGAAAGCTGTCTCTACAACTTCTGAAAAGCCAAGCTTCTTTAGTGCTGAAGGAAGTTTTAAATAATTATCAGGGAAAGAAGCAGCAAAGGAGGGAGCAACAATTGCTATGGTATTACCCTGCTTCAATAATTCATTTTTTACTTTGTCAATCTCGCTTGAAATTCTTTTCGCATTCTGCGAACAGACTTTTACGCAATGGCCGCAAACAATACAGCGCTCATACAATACCACTGCTTGGCCGTTTATTACCTTTATGGCTTTAGCCGGGCATTCACGGATACATGAGTAACACCTCTTGCATCGAGCAAGTATTGTGCTAACTATTCCTTCTTCTGAAGCATTGTATATATTGTCTCTAACAGAATTCATATAACTTGAGAACTATTTATGTTCTCCTATTAATTATTTGAGTTCAAGTGCTTTTTAGGATACCTTTCCTATTGAAATATTCAGTATGAAGAATTTCATGCGATTTATGTGAGTTTGGTTCTATAAAAAATTCTTTATATAATGTTTTTACTGATTCATTTTCGTATGAGCGCCTTGCAGTCATTTTACTGTCAATCTGGTATAGAGCTCTCATTCTTTTCTGAAGCTTCTCCGGCTGCTGATGAATGGGCTGGCCGCCGCCATTTATACAGCCGCCGGGACATGCCATCACTTCAATAAAATGATATTTAGAAGCTCCGTTCTGAACATCATCCAATACTTTCTTAATGTTTCCAATACCATTTACCACACATATGTTCAAAGCTGTTCCGTTTATTTCTATCGAAGCTTCTTTTATTCCCCTGGTTCCTCTTACCGCTTCCAATTCAAGATTATCAAGTTCCTTACCGGAGATTTTATAATATGCAGTTCGAAGTGCAGCTTCCATTACTCCGCCGCTTGTACCAAATATCGCGGCAGCTCCGGTTGATTCACCTAAAGGATTATCAAACTGACCTTCAGGCAAATCATTGAACTCAATTCCGGCTAATTTAAAAAATCTGACCAACTCCCTGGTTGTTAAAACAGCATCAACATCAGGCAGATTACCTTCATTTAATTCAACTCTTTCAGACTCATACTTTTTAACCGTACACGGCATAACTGAAACAACAAAAATATCTTTAGGGTTAATCCCCATCTTCTTTGCATAATAAGTTTTCAGTACTGCTCCTTCCATTTCATGAGGGGATTTGCATGAAGATACATATTCTAGGATCTCAGGCCTGTTCTGTTCAACATATTTAATCCAACCCGGACAGCAGCTTGTAAACATAGGCAGACTTCCGCCATTGTTTATTCTATTTACAAGCTCGGCTGCTTCTTCCATTATTGTTAAGTCGGCAGAGAAGTTTGTATCAAAAACCTTTTTGAAGCCAAGACGGCGGAGAGCAGTTATTAATTGCCCCGTTACATCTGTCCCAAGAGGTAGATTATATTCCTCGCCAAGAGTTGCGCGCACTGCAGGTGCTATTTGAACTACTGTAAATTTATTCTTATCATTAAGTGCATTCGCTACTTCCTTAAGAGTGCCCTTTTCTCTTAAGGCCGCAGTAGGGCATACTAGAATGCACTGGCCGCAAAGGATACAATCACTAATGTTCAAGCCTTTATTATAAGGAGTAGTAACAATGCTGCTAAACCCTCTGTGAGAAAAATCTATAGCACCAATCTTCTGAATTTCATGGCAGACTCTTACACACCTTCCGCACAAAATGCATTTGGCGGGATCTCTTTCCATCGAAGCAGATGATATATCAATTGCGTGCTTTTTACTTTCACCTACATAACGGTGTTCTCTAACGCTGTATTTTTCCGATAAATCCTGAAGTTCGCAGTTTTTATTCCTTACGCATACCAAACAATCCTGAGGATGGTTTTCAATTAGCAATTCGACTATAGTCTTTCTGGCACGCCTTACCCTTGATGAATTTGATTCCACAACCATTCCGTCATATACCGGAAAGGCACATGACGGAGTTAAGCTTCGCTGGCCTTCAACCTCAACAACACAAATCCGGCATGCGCCGGTAGGAGTTAAATCTTTAAGATGACATAGAGTGGGAATATGAATTCCGACAGACTTTGCCGCTTCAAGAATTGTCATTCCTTCTTCTGCATTAACTTTTATATTATTTATCGTAAGCTGAACCATATTTACTCAATCCATTCTGTTTAATTTGCAATTATAGCATCGAAGCGGCAGGAATCGACACACATTCCGCAACGCGTACATTTATCCTCAATTATATAATGAGCATGCGCCTTTTCGCCGATGATCGCATCGGAAGAGCATTTTTTTACACACACACCGCAGCCGGTACAAATGGAGTTGTTAATCGTGTACGTAAGCAGCTCTTTACAAACATGCGATGGGCATTTCCTTTCATAAAGATGTACTTCATATTCATCTCTGAAGTAACGCAGCCCTGACAACACCGGATTTGGCGCCGATTGTCCAAGTCCGCAGAGAGATGTATCTTTTATAACATCAGCCAATCTTTGAAGATGAACTATGCCTTTGAATCGCTTCAGTTCTTCCCTTTTGTCTTTAGTATTACGGTAGCTTGTTGGAATTCTTTCAATTATTTCAAGCATCCGTTTAGTGCCTTCCCTGCATGGGACGCACTTGCCGCAAGATTCATTCTGTATAAACGTCAGAAAGAATTTAGCGACATCTACCATACAAGAACCCTCATCCATAACTACAAAGCCGCCTGAACCCATCATAGCGCCGGCTTTTTTAAGTGATTCGTAATCAACTTCAGTATTCATAACACTATTCGGCAGGCATCCGCCGGAAGGCCCGCCTATTTGAACTGCCTTTAATTTTTTACCGCCGGGAATACCTCCGCCGATATTGAACACAATTTCCTTCAATTTAATACCCATAGGCACTTCAACAAGCCCGGTATTATTTATATTGCCGCTTAGAGCAAAAACCTTTGTACCCTTACTTGTAGAAGTTCCGACAGAAGCAAATTTTTCTGCCCCTCTATTTATTATAGAAGATATATTAGCAAACGTTTCAACATTGTTTATTACCGTGGGTCTCCCCCAAAGCCCGGAGGAAGCCGGAAATGGCGGGCGTGGTTTAGGCATTCCACGCTTACCTTCTATTGATGCTATTAAAGCTGTCTCTTCGCCGCAAACAAATGCTCCTGCTCCCTTTTTTATTTTAATATTGAAACTGAATCCGCTATTTAAAATATTAGTCCCTAGAAGGCAATATTTTTTACATTGCTCAATAGTATTTTGCAGGCGGGTAATTGCTAAAGGATATTCTGCACGGCAGTAAATAAATCCTTTCGATGCACCAATTGCAAAAGCGCCTATTATCATTCCTTCAACTACTCTAAAAGGATCACTTTCAAGTACCGATCTATCCATGAATGCACCCGGGTCGCCTTCATCAGCATTGCATATCAAATATTTCTGATCTGATTTTTGTTTGTATGCCAATTCCCATTTCTTGCCGGTCGGGAATCCGGCTCCGCCTCTTCCGCGAAGTCCGCTATCTAAGATTTCTTTAATTACTTCTTCCTCTTTCATCAGCCTAAGGACTTTATCTAACCCTTTAAATCCCCCATAAGTTATATAGGTATCAATTGAAGTAGGATCAATAACGCCGCAATTCTCTAACACAATCTTTAATTGATTTTTGAAAAATGATATTTCATTAATAGATGGCAAATCTGGAGTAGATTTTCCAAAAACACCCAAAACCTTTTCTTTGAATACTGTTTTTTCAATAAAAGCTTTTTGAATTAATTTGGGAACAATCTTAGGAGTAATCTCACAGTATGAAATCCTATCCTGGCCCGGAAATTTAATATCTACAATTACTTCTTTAGCGCAATATCCAATACATCCGGTTGGTTTAATCTGAGCTTTAATATTAAGCTTTGTTAGTTCCGCTTTGACAGCTTCTTCAACTTTTGCAGCACCTGAAGCCAATCCGCATGTGCCCATACCAATAAAAATTACCGGTTCTTCATGTTCTATGAATTTTAGTTTATTATTTAACGAAAGTATCTTTTTTTCACAATTTTTATCATTATGGCAAAGCGGACCTTCAGTACAGCATCGTATAAATAAATCACATGGCTTTTCAGAAGTATGCCAGCATTCATTACAGCACTTATCTATAAAATAATTCATGCAAGATTTACCTCCGGCTGAACCGCTTCTTTTGCCTTAGATGCTTTCGTATATTTTTTAAGAATAGAAGGAATTTCTTTAACAGTTAATCTTCCGAAGTATTCACAGTTTATCGTTATAACCGGAGCAATACTGCAAGCCCCTATACAGTTAACAATTTCGAGTGTGAATTTTTTATCTCTAGTAGTTTCACCTGCTTTTATTTTGAGCGCATTTTCAATTGCAGAAAGTATATTAGCCGAGCTTTTTACATGACAAGCTGTTCCCCGGCAAACTCTAATTATATTCTCTCCCAGCGGCAGTAATCTGAATTGATTATAAAAGGTAGCAACACCATAAACGCGGCTTAACGGCATATCAACAAATTGGGCTACTTCGCTCAATGAACTTTCAGGCAGATAGCCATAGATATTTTGTATGTCTTGAAGTAAAGGAATTAAACAACTCTTATCATTAGTCTCATAATCCTCAAATATATGCGAATGCATCTTATCCTCAATTTATTCATTACTTTACTTTCATATTGAATGCCATAAAACAGATTCTAAAAAATGTATTTAAGAAAAAATCTTTAATATTCAGTTGGAAGAAAAGTTTTATTTCCTACTAATGGAAAAGTTCATTTTCAAAAAAGAAATATAATTGCTAATTGGTAATCATTTAGTTTTGGTTAGATAATTATAACTTATCATTGACTGGCAAGTTGTACAATTAAAGCCAATTTATATTTCTTAAATTGGAGATGTGCTGTTGAATTTATAAACAAGAAAGATTATAATATTAGAGTTTAAGTATTTAAGTTACTGATGCCCTGAATAAATAAAATTGAGAGACAATATTTGGATAATTTAATTATTTACAAAGATTTATCATTTTTGTATTTATAAAGCCGCTTTCAAAATAAATTTTCTTAACCGCTCTCGTTAGAAATGTCATCCCAAGGCATAAATGGATTATTTAGGCATTAAATTAGAATTATTTTAACTAATTCTAGTTGACCATCATACTTTTTAGTTATTAAAAGATGTATAACATTTGAGCAATCTTAACACTCTAACTCAGTTATAATGAACAACATGTTAATTTAGCTATACTTCCGGCATACTACAGATCTTCCTTCGATCATGACGGCTTCATCATTGCTTAAAAACCTACTTTTAAGCGATGATGAAGCCGTCATGGTAGGATTTATGTAGGTAGTAGGCCGGTATTACATTTTAGTTTTCAAGTAATTACTACGTTTATTAAAGTATCGGGGTAAAAAATAAGGTAGGCAGGTGCAATTTTCACTATATAAATTTGAAAGTAAAAGTATTTTATATAAGCGGTCAACTTAACTTAAGAAAATAACTCATTCTTTAAATTACTTTATTATTAAATAGCAGCTCTCCATTTCACCACTAAGTGCCTTACTTAAAAATTTCTACAAAACCAAAGTTACTGTCCCGGTAATGACCTAATGTTTGGTGAATCCATAGCCATGCGAAAAGGATTAATAGACAATCTTTCGTTAAACAAAGTGTCTAGATATTATTTAGGTTAAATGCTTATAAGCAGTTCTTTGCATAAAACATGCAGGCTGAGGCGGAATATAATATAAGGTTTAGAATATATTGAGCCAGGCACATTAGATTCAAGTGGAGATTAACTTTTGGTGAAAATAGCAGCTTGCTTTGCTAAGCTTTATTCCATTCACTTATTGCTTCTTCAAAAGGTAGCAGGACCCTTGGTATCGCCCCGTGCATATAAGAAATAAGCACACCATAATTTACAACCGGGACTTCTATTAATGCGGCTTGTTTAATTCTGTACTGCATAGCTTTTCTAGTAAGCATACATCCTCCGCAATGCACAATTAACTTATAGTCGGTTAGATTATCAGGGAAATCGCCTCCGCTTACAATAGAAAATTCCAAATTCTTTTTAGTATGAAGCCTAAGCCACCTTGGAATTTTTACTCTCCCTATATCATCAGCTTGTTCGTGATGGGTGCAAGCCTCAGCAATTAAAACTTTATCTCCATCTTGAAGGGAATCGACAGTTTTCAAACCTCTAACGAAAGAAGGAAGATCGCCTTTATGCCTTGCCATAAGGATTGAAAAGGTTGTAAGCTTGACGCCATCAGGAACATCAGCAGCAACTCGCATTATTGCCTGGCTATCGGTTACAACTAGATCCGGAGGGTTTTTTAACGCATATAGAACTGATCTAAGTTCTTTATCCTTTGTAACGACAACAATTGTGTCCTCATCTAAAGCTTCACGAATTGTTTGAACTTGAGGTAAAATCAATCTGTTTTTTGGAGCGCCTAAGTCAATGGGGACGACAAGAACTACTATATCGCCCTGGTTCACTAAATCACTTATCAAAGGTAACCCACTTTCTTGCGGAAGAAGCCTAATAACCTTTGATTTTAATACATCAATACCAACATTTTCTGCGCATGAAATTTCAAAGTGTGTTGCCTTTAAGAACTTTAATTCGGTAAGTAAAATAGGGCTCACCCCGAACTCTATTTTATTTACGGCAATAATGAATGGAAGATTTATTTTAGTTAGATAAGAGAAAAGCTCCCACTCTTTATTAGAAATCCTTTCACGGGCATCGAGAACTACAATAGCAAAGTCAGAAGATGCAATAGTCTTAATTGTTTTACTAATTCTTTTTTCGCCGAGCTCGCCTTCATCATCAATCCCGGCAGTATCGGTAATTACAATAGGCCCGTATGGAAGAAGCTCCATTGCTTTTTGGACAGGATCAGTTGTTGTGCCTGCAACTTCACTGACAATACATAAGTCTTGTCCGATAAATGCATTAACTAGTGAGGATTTACCGACGTTCCTTCTCCCGATTATAGCAATATGTTGTTTTTCAGATTTGACTGTCTTCAAACTTAATTTAGGAACATTCAGGTTTGTTTCCAGGTTCATTCCGATAATTTTAGGTATGTCTTTCATTTTTAAACCCCATTTCTCTTGCCAATAAATTATATAGATCTTTCTCACTTAAGAGTTTTTTTTGTTTAAGAAGATCTACAAAAGATATTTTTTTAGAAGCTGCTTCATTAACAATTTTTGCGATTGAATCATATCCAAAGATATTGATTAAAGATGCGGCTGATGCAGATGAACTTAAAAGATTCCGGAAGCACTTTTCTTCATTTGCCTTTATGCCTATAATACATTTTTCTGCCAGATTAAATACGGCATCCCGAAGCATTTCTATTGATTTTAAGAATAAATGCGCCAGAAGCGGAAGAAATGCATTTAATTCTAAATTACCCGACGAAGCAATATTAGCTATTACCGCATCGTGGCCTTTTACGAGCTCAGATACTTGTATTGTGTTTTCAAGTATAACTGGATTAACTTTGCCGGGCATTATACTTGAGCCTGCCTGCATAGGTGGTAAAGTAATTTCTCCAAATCCGCCATGCGGGCCGCTGGCCATCAGGCGAAGGTCGTTACAAATCTTTATAAGCGAACAAGCTCCGGCTTTAATCAATCCATGGACTTCAACAAACATATCAAGATTTTGAGTTGCATCAATAAGATCTTCAGCCTTTGCAATCGGGAGGCCTGTTATTCTCTTTAACTCATTATTAACTGAGAGGACATAATCCTTAGATGCAGCTACATAGTTCCCTACGGCAGTGCCGCCTAAATTTACTGAACGAATTCTTTCTTCGCTATTGTATAAGCGCCATCTGTCCCGAGCGACTGCCTGTGCATATGCACCAAATTCTTGCCCGAGAGTTATTGCAACAGCATCCTGAAGCTGAGTTCTGCCTAGCTTAAGAACGCTACTTAATTCATTTTCTTTTTTTTGAAGAGCAGATTGAAGCTCTGCATAGGATTCGGTTAATTCCCTAAGAAGGTAAATTGAAGCAACTTTTAATGCAGTAGGGTAGGTATCATTAGTCGATTGAGAAAGATTTACATCATCGACCGGATGAATTAGATCATATTGCCCGTATTTTTTCCCGGAAATATTCAGCGCTGTATTAGTGATAACCTCATTTATGTTCATATTTAAGGAAGTGCCCGCACCGCCTTGATAAGGATCTACAATTACCTTCTCGTAAATAGTAAAAGATTCTTTCTTAATTGCCGATTCTGTTTCAGTTATAAGCGCATCTATAGCTTTGCTGATAGGCTCATATTTTGCTTTAGATAATTTACCAATTTTGAAATTGGTCTCAGCGGCGGCAGATTTAACAAGGAGATATGCTTTGATTAAATGTAAATTTATCCGCTCACCGGTAACCGGAAAATTATCCAGTGCTCTTAAAGTATGAATACCATACACGGCTTCATCCGGAATATCAATATTTCCTATAGAATCACATTCGTTGCGCATTGTTAAGTAATTTTATTCTTTCCTTAATCGACAAAAAACGTTCCATTATATTTTTCTAACTGATGTCTCCGAATATTTAAAATTCATTTCATGAAGCATAATCTAAAGATACTTCCACTCGGCTGCTTCTCTATTTTTAGAAAATATTTTTGCATATATGGCTAATTCCAAATAAAAAGGAAACATTCTCCTGGTATATAAATTGGTTAATAATTGATGAGTAATTCAGGTCTAACGTTGGTCATTCAATGGCCAATGAATAGCAAGATTTCAATTTCTAAATATATTGACAGACAAATTCAAAGGGATTATGATGTATTTTATAAATGAAAATTATATATACAGACTGCTTGAAGATGATTCTCTTAACAATGCTCATCTCCAAAAGGATATTTTAACTAAAGCCTCGGAAGCAAAGGGATTGACTTTAAAAGAAAGTGCTGCTCTATTAAATATTTCCGCACCTGAACTATATGATGAGCTCTTTAATCGCGCCCGGGAGGTTAAAGAAAAAATCTACGGCAATAGATTGGTTTTATTTGCTCCGCTTTATGTCTCCAACCTATGTGTAAATAATTGTCTCTATTGTGCATTCCGAAAAGATAACCGCGAATTAAAAAGAAAAGCTCTTACTTTAGACGAAATAGAAGAAGAGACAAGATTCCTGGTAATGCAGGGGCAAAAGAGAATACTCGTTGTTTTTGGAGAGCATCCGAAAAAAGCCTCAATTGATTTTATAGGTGAGACATTAAATCGAATGTACAGTATTAATTATAACGGCAACAATATTAGAAGAATAAATGCTAATATAGCTCCTTTGTCATTTGAAAATTTCAAAACGTTGAAGAGCTTCGGCATCGGTACATATCAATGTTTCCAAGAAACATATCACTTCCAAACATATATTAAGATGCATCAGGAAGGGCCCAAAAAGGATTATGCTTGGAGACTGTATTCAATGGACAGAGCACTTCAGGCAGGTATAGATGATGTAGGAATTGGTGCATTATTCGGGCTTACGGATTTCAAATTTGAAACTTTAGCTTTATTAATGCATGCCTTTGATCTTGATACCAAGTATGGAGTCGGCCCGCATACTATCTCTATTCCCCGATTAGAGCCTGCACTTAATGCTCCTATAGCAATTGACCCGCCGCATGCAGTTGATGATTTATCCTTTAAAAAGCTTGTAGCAGTAATACGTCTGTCAGTACCTTATACAGGGATTATTTTAACTACACGCGAAAGGCCGGAAATAAGAAGAGACCTATTTACTGTCGGGGTATCCCAGATAAGCGCCGGAAGCAGAACAGCGCCCGGCAGCTATAGGGAATCACAGGAAAGCCTTAACCAGCATGAACTAGAACAATTCCAACTCGGAGACCATAGAACATTAGATGAGGTTGTCAGAGACTGTACATCGCTTGGGTATTTACCGAGTTTTTGTACTGCATGTTACCGTTCAAACAGGACTGGGGATAGATTTATGGAACTTGCTAAGTCAGGCAACATAGGACACTTTTGCACCCCAAATGCTTTAGCAACATTTGAAGAGTATTTAAATGACTTTGCTTCCGAAGAGACAAAAAATGCTGCATGTGAATTTCTTAAAAAAGAGATAGAAGGGGTAGATGGAACTGCCAGAAAGAAAGTCGATAAAATGATCGCCCAGGTTGATGCAGGCGAAAGAGATGTTTATATGTAAATTATCTTAATCGTAATCTTTCTCTTAATTTTACACGGGATTAAAATTGTAATTTTATCATTGTAATCAGTTCCGATTAAGATTTCGAAATGAATAACTTTAATGATAAAAGGCATACTAAATAAATACGTATTAGATGAGCATGATATTCTCTCACTCCTACAAACGGATGAAGAAAACGAAATCGCTCTTATCCTACAAAAGGCAGATGAAGTCAGGAAAGAATCCTGCGGCGATGAAGTATATTTAAGAGGGATAATTGAATTCTCCAATTACTGTGAGCAAGACTGTTTATACTGCGGATTAAGAAAAAGCAATTCAATACTTGACCGCTATCGAATGTCGAAAGACGAAATACTTCAAACAGCAAACAGAATTTATAATGCGGGGATTAAGACTATTGTTCTTCAGTCAGGCGAAGACTTTTCTTTCACAGGAAATGAGATTGAAGAAATTATCTTAGAGATAAAAAATAGATTCGATGCTGCTGTTACACTTAGCCTTGGAGAAAGGGATTATGGGGACTATGAACTATGGCGTAAAGCGGGAGCTGATCGATACCTGTTAAAACATGAGACTTCAAATGCTCATTTATATTCAGTATATCATCAAGGACAGAAGCTTCAAGACCGAATCCAGCATCTCCTTTTCCTAAAATCATTAGGATACCAAATCGGAAGCGGAAATATTGTAGGCCTGCCAAATCAAACATTACGAGTTATAGCAGAAGATATTATGCTATGCAAAAGTCTTGATGTTGATATGGCATCATTCAGTCCGTTTATTCCGTCGAAAGATACTCCTTATAGAAAACAAAAGGCATGTGAAGTAAATTTAATATTAAAAGTAATTGCAATAGCAAGAATAATTTTGAAGAATGTTCACATGCCTGCAACAACTGCTTTGGCATCGCTTGATCCGATAGGTAGAGAAAAAGGATTGAAGGCGGGCGCTAATGTTATAATGCCGAACTTTACTCCGTCGCCTTACAAAGAAAAATATTCAATCTATGAGAATAAAAAATCCGATGATAATATAATGCCGGAGCTTACGAGTTTAATATTTTCTACCGGAAGAATTGTTTCTAAAGAGAAAGGGCACACGTTAAAAGTTAGTCAATAAAATCTTCCATTAATTCTGGATGTCTAAGTCATAGGCTGCATTCTCTATTGTAATCATCAACCTGTGTAATTACAAGCAGGTAAATTCTATTATACTTACTTAAATTCAATTTTACCTTACCTTAGCTGAAGTGCACGATAAAGTAACGTTTGCGAGGTAAGAAAGAAACTACTTTTCTATATTTTCTTTATAATTTCAACTATTTTTTCTTAAGCACTGTCCCCGTCGAAGGTGACAGATCAATATTCCCGGACACTTCTCCAAGATGCCCTATTCCAGCTTTATCCTTATTTGCTAGCACATCCCAATTTCCTTCCGGCAAATCAAAGCTTTCGGCTTTATCCCTATTTGCATTAAATAATACAATAAAGTTATCATCATTGTAATTAATCTGATATCCAAAAGCAAAAGGGTTATCTTTTATTTCGATGAACTTGACATCATTATATTTTGCTCTGCGGAATGCACCATATTTTTCCCTTAGCGAAATTAATCCTTTATAATAATCGACAAGATCGGAATTTATTTCAACATGTTTATAATTAATATAATTTGTTGAATTATCTTTATTATAACTGTTATTATCTATCCTTCCTTTATTAGTATCGGGGATTTCTTCATCATATGGGATTACTTTTGTCCTTGCAAATTCATCTCCCTCCTGGATCATTGTCATTCCTTGAGAAGTGAAAAGGAATAATGCGGCAAGTTTGTTTAGCTTCATCTCTGTTGGGGTAAGTTTTACTAATGAATCTGCATTCATTAATTCATCGTTTGATTTTACAGCACTAGCCCCTAACCGAATAAAATCTCCGAGAGTATATCCGTCGTGTGATGCAAGGTAGTTTACCGAGTGTTCCTTTTTTTGGAATAACCCAAGTGAATCATTAACGAGAGTTCCGTTAACATAGCTTTTAATTCTACCGGGATTATTATTACCGTACCAATTACCGAAAATCCAGCCAAGTCCGTTGAAAGGGTTTTCACCTTTAATTCCATTTCTGATTTGGTCGTTCCAGCTAGCCCATCCTCGCAATGAAAACCCGGAAGGGTCATATCCTCCGCCCCATGGCTCGGCAATTAAAATTACATTTGGATTAATCTTCTTAGTTTCATGTGTAATCTCTTCAACTGTTTCCCAATCTATTAATTTTGCCAGATCAAAACGAAATCCATCTACATGATATTCTTTCATCCAATATAATACACTTTCGACTATCATCCGCCGCATCATTGGGCGTTCGGTTTTCAAATCATTGCCGCATCCGCTTTCGGCAATATAGTTTCCTCTTTTATCTAGCCGGAAATAATAATCTTTATCTATATCCTTCAAATTTCCAAATTCATATTCTGAAAGATGGTTGTAGACTACATCCATAATCACGGCTATTCCTTCTTTATGAAATGCTTT
>Ga0075269_10000009_pt1 | contig 44443 bp, 43 predicted proteins | sample SF_Rice_5C_0N_10_FD_69773 | JGI IMG/M metagenome (GOLD analysis project Ga0075269, IMG submission 69773) | Rice paddy soil microbial communities from Twitchell Island, California, USA - SF_Rice_5C_0N_105 | ecosystem: Environmental > Terrestrial > Soil > Paddy field/soil | place: USA: Twitchell... | reverse complement strand
GTGGAAACAGTTTTAGCTTTTCCCTTTTCTACATATTTCTCTGCAAGTTTCCAATTGATGGCTGCAATAAAATCTTTATCATTCTGCGAAGCATTTATTTCTAATAATGTATGGGCTTGTTCGCTATTGTAGCAAGTAAAGAAAGCCCAGTCGTGTGAAGGTCCTTTTCCGGCATGTGCAAGGTCATAATCAAATCCAGGCATTAGAATCTGAAATGCGATGCTCATATTTCCCGTCCTTGGATCTACCTTCACAAAAGAAACCGTTCCTTTGAAATTTTCTTTAAAAGAGGAAATGGGAACATCTCTTTCCGGTATAGGAATACTAAAGCGTGTTGAAGCTACTACATATTCACTGTTTTCAGTAGTAAAAGGTGAACCATGATTACCTGCTGAATTAGGTATCTCAAGTATTTCCGCGGTTTCAAAATCTTTCAAATCGATTCTAGCTATGCGCGGAGTGTTGTTTTCATTTATGAAAATCCATCTGCCATCCGGTACCCCATCAGTTTGTGATAGTTCCGGATGATGAGCATCGCCCCATGGAATGTAACCGTGTGAGGTCATCAGCATAGCCTTAGTTTCTTCGGAATAACCATATCCATCCTGTGGATCTTGAGAGAATACAGGAATTACTCGAAACAATCTGCCTGATGGTAAGCCATAAACAGAAAGCTGTCCGCTAAACCCGCCGGATAAAAATGCATAAAACTCATCATAAGTGCCTGGGGAAACGTACACCTTTGACGCTGCATCACTAGACAACATTGATTGCTTAGAAATTTTACATCCAACGTATATTAGACCGACTAGTATTAAAGAAAATACCGCAATATGGAATTTCTTTTTCTGAGTTAGTAAAATTTTCATTATGAATCTCAAATTATTGATTAATCTTTGTCCATAGTTTTATCTTCATCTACTTTTCTAAAAAAATCCAGTAAGGCCTTTGCATCATCGATTGTTAGATTCTGATTAGGCATTGGAGTCATATATTGTGCAAGCAATTTCTTTGCTTCAGGATGCTGTGCGAGCATACCAGAAGGATTCATCATCATGTTGATTATATACTCAGGACTTCTTCTTCCAACGAGATTTCTTTGTGACGGTCCGACATATCTTTCATCAAGCCTATGGCATGCAGAGCATTTAGTTTTAAAAATCTTTTCTCCTTTTTTTACTAAAGCGGGATCGATATGTCCGAGTTTTAACGGTTCAGTGATTGGTCCAATACCATTTTTTAGTTGGAATGGTGTTAAGCCAGAAGCATCCACAGAAGAATTTTGCGAAGCAGACTGATGGTAGTCTGCTTGTGAAGAATTGTTCTGATCAGATTTTCCGCCACATCCCAAAATAAAAAATATAATTAAAGTATTTAACAGGTATGTAAGTAACTGAAGATTTTTGTTTTTTGGTTTTACTCTATTTTTCATTTGATGCCTTTCAAGTTATATGTGAGTATATACAGACTATTTTATCCGATTAATAAATACTAACTTTCTTTTATTAACTAATAATTTTTTACTGAGATTCCATTTTATTTAGTAAGTTGAAAGTTAATATAAATCAGATTATTTTATCTGATTAAAAAATACTTACAATTTTAATATTTGTCAAATTAATTTTTACTTTTTTAATAAGTTAAAAATATTTATTCCCGGATGAATCCCTTAAGTAGTTTCAACATCATATATTAGACTTGAGATAAAAATTTTGGATAAAATATTATATTATACAACAGAAGTCGATTGGAAAGAAGGAAAAATTGGGATACTATCATCCGAAGGTATGAAGGATATAACGATTGCCACTCCGCCGGAATTTCCAGGTGGTGTACCTGGCATATGGTCGCCGGAACATTTATTTGTCGCTTCAGCAAACATATGTTTAATGACAACTTTTCTAGCGATTGCCGAAAATTCTAAATTGAATTTTATTTCTTATTTTTCCAGCGGGAAAGGTAAAGTTGAAAAAATCAACGGCAGATTTTTAGTAACCCAAATTGAACTTATGCTCCAAATACGAGTTAAAAATGAACATGATAAGGAAAGAGCAATGAAAATAATTGAGAAATCAGAAAAAGCTTGCTTAATTTCCAGTTCAATGAAATCAGAGATATTATTAAAACCAGAAATCACAATAAATAATTAAAGGAGTATTAAATGCCAATTTTTGAATACCGGTGCAGTGAATGTAATAATAAATTTGACGTTCTGCATAAATCAAGCTCATCTAATGAAGAAGTAATTTGCCCAAAGTGTAGTTCAAAAAAGAACAAAAAGCTTCTTTCAACTTTTAGTGCTTCATTTGTAGAAGGAGGTTCGGATTTTTCAAGCAGCAGCTACAGTAATGATTCATCATGTTCCACCGGCACATGCGGGTGCGGATCAGGGGCTTGCGGTTTAGATTAAATAATTACGGATTTAATTTATTGAATACAATAATTATTAATAAGATGGCATGAAAGTAAATTCATGCTTCGTTTTTTTCATAATAGTATTAAAGGACCTCATTACTTGAATATTTTCGTTCGGAGTATAGCCTTCCGATTTCTGCTCCAATAATAAAAACTATAGAAGAATAATAAATCCAAAATGCTACAACAACAACTAAAGCATAAGTCCCATATATTTTACCAAAGGTAGTAAAATGGTGGATATAAAAGCCAAATCCCTGCTTTGCGATTTCCCATAATATTGCTGCCCATATAGTGCTTATTAAAGTAGAGTTTTTCCCCAATTTTCTCACCGGAACCGTAGAATATAAGACTAAAAAAACTATAAAAATTAAAACGAAAGAAATAGCAGAAAGCAGGAAATGTTCAAAAATCGGGCTTCTGAAAAAACTTAAGCTTTGCATTTCCTGAGCGGCTTGAATAAACAAATCGAGTATTGGTGAAAGCAATGTAGTCACAAAAAAGATCAAGATAACCAAAAACACTAACGCAAAATCTCTAAGCTTTCCGATTAAAAAATGAATATTTGCCTCAATACCAAAAACGCGGTTAAGTATTGTACGCATGCTGCTGAACAATCCGCTTGCTGCAAAAAGTAATCCAAAGCCACCGATTATTCCGGCAATGTTCTTATATTTAATCACCTCATCGATGCGATTAAAAATAATATCCTTAACGTAATCTGAGTATTGCTCATAAGGAATTATAGTACTAATGGCAATATTCACTTGAGTCTGAACATTATGCGAATTAAGAAAATTACCCAGTATATAAAACATAATAAGGAGAAATGGAATTATACACACGAATAAAGAAAAAGCTAAACCGCCGGCAAGCAGAAAAGCATGATGTTCATCAGTCCTTTTTATCAATCCGCCAATATAGTGTTTAATAAAAGACTTTGTCTTTTTATAAGAAGGCTTGTATATAAACAAAATCTTGGCAGATTTTATAAAAGAATTATGCTGATTCGATCTTTTTAATTTGCTAGAAGTGGTATGACTTTCCTTAGATTTTAATCTAGGCATTCATTATTCTTGAAATGGTGTTATAATAAATATCGGATAATTTATCCAGATTGAACTTAAATTCATTGTTGAATGTAAGTACATTGCCTCCCGTTACTCCGAGAAATGTATATAATTGTTTTGCTTCAACTAATAATTTCTCAAATTCAGCTTTTTTCTTTTTTGGGATCGACACAATTATTCTTGATTGACTTTCAGAGAAGAAAGAAAAGTCTTCGCGAGTTTTTATTGGAATATTTACTGATGCACCGATTAATACTTCTTTATTCATGATACAGCATTCGGCGATAGCTGAAACGATACCGCCTTCAGAAATATCGTGTGCAGATTTAATTAATTTTTGATTTATTAATGAAAGCAAAGTGCTATGCAGTTTCTTTTCAATATCAAGATTTATTTTAGGAGCATCGCCGGCAACTACATTATGAATAATTTTCAAATATTCACTTCCGCCTAACTCCTCAAAATCTTCCCCTAATATATAGATTAAATCTCCGTCTTCTTTAAAGTAAGAAGTAGTTACATTTTCCAAATTTTCTACCAATCCAACCATACCAATAGTTGGTGTAGGATAAACGGCCATATTGGGGGATTCATTATAAAAACTTACATTACCTCCAGTAACTGGTGTATTAAAAAACCTGCACGCTTCTCCCATACCTTCTATTGCTTCTTTAAACTGCCAGTACATTTCAGGCTTATAAGGGTTACCGAAATTCAAACAATTTGTAATTGCAAGAGGAACACCGCCGGAACAAACTATATTTCTTGCTGACTCAGCAACTGCAATTTTAGTTCCCTCCTTTGGATTCAAATAAACATATCTTGAATTGCAGTCGGTTTTCATAGCTAATGCTTTATTAGTACCTTTAATATATACTACAGCGGCGTCGCATCCAGGGCCAACTATAGTATTAGTCCTCACCATTGAATCATATTGTTCATATACCCAACGTTTAGATGCAATGTTCGGAGAGGAAAATATTTTAATGAAGGTTTCGGTTAAGTTCTCCGGTTGAGAAAGATTATTAAAATTAAATTTTCTAACTTCGTCAATATAACCAGGCTTTTTAGATTCTCGAATATAAACCGGCGCTCCTCCGCCTAAGACAAGTTCATATGCAGGGATTACCGATTTTTTATTTCCTTCATAATCTATATCGAGCATGCCGTCGTTTGTTACATATCCAATAATTTCGCAATGCAAGTCCCATTTCTCAAAAACGTTCTTCACTTCTTTTTCATAACCTTTTTTGACTACGCAAAGCATTCTTTCCTGGCTTTCAGAGAGCATAATTTCATATGCAGTCATTCCTTTTTCTCTCAATGGTACCTTATTAAGGTCTATTTTCATACCGGAATTTCCTTTAGCGCTCATTTCACTAGTTGAGCAGGAAATGCCTGCCGCTCCCATATCCTGTATACCAATAAGCCAGCCATTTTTAATGATCACGAGAGATGCTTCAAGCAAAAGTTTTTCCGTAAACGGATCGCCGACTTGAACTGAAGGGCGTTTTGCTTCTGACTTTTCCGAAATTTCTTCAGATGCAAAAGTTGCACCATGAATACCGTCTCTACCGGTTGACGAACCAACTATCATAACCGGATTGCCTTCACCTTGAGCGATTGCACTTGCATGCTGGCCTTTTTTTACAATTCCCACTGACATAGCATTAATAAGAGGATTTCCCTGATACGATTCATCAAAATACACTTCTCCGGCAACAGTAGGTACACCGAAACTGTTCCCGTAATCCCCTATTCCGCGAACTACTCCGTCAAATAAGAATCTGGTTCGTGCATCATCAAGGGTTCCGAAGCGAAGTGAATTTAATGAAGCAATCGGCCGGGCGCCCATAGTAAATATGTCCCGCATAATTCCTCCAACTCCGGTAGCTGCGCCTTGATATGGCTCCACCGCTGAAGGATGATTGTGACTTTCAATTTTAAATGCCACTGCCAGATCATCGCCAATATCTACAAGCCCAGCATTTTCTTCACCCGCGCCGACGAGTAATCTACCGCCGCTTCTAGGTAAAGTTTTTAATAAGGCAATTGAATTTTTATAGCTGCAATGCTCGCTCCACATTACACTGAAAATACCTAGTTCGGTAAAGGTGGGGACTCTTCCTAAAATCTTAATTACTCGCTCATATTCTTCTTTGGTTAAGCCGTGTTCTAAAGCTAAATCCAGTGTTACATTCTGTTCGTGCATTAAAAAATATCCGTCTGAATATTAAAATTGAATAGTATTAATAATACAAATATAAGTATTAAAAATTTGGCGGAGAAATACATAAAAATTGAACCCTCACATATTATTAGTCAATTATTATTTAATTTTGCTCAAATTTAATTCGGAATTTGCTAAATGATAATCCATATTCTTCAACACGGAAGTTTTGAAAGCCCGGGAAATATAATAGACTGGATTAAAGAAAAGAAGTTACCTTTCTCTTATACAAAATTTTATGAAAAATATAGACTGTCAGAAATAGATAATTTCGATTGGCTAATAATAATGGGCGGGCCGATGGGTGTTTATGATGAGGAGAAATTTCCATGGTTAAAAGAGGAAAAGGCTTTTATTAAAAAATCAATTGATAGCGGGAAAATAGTTTTAGGAATATGCCTTGGGGCTCAATTAATTGCAGCATCATTGGGTGCAAAGGTATATCCAAATAAGTTCAAGGAAATCGGATGGTTTAATGTAAATATTTTTAATAATCCTAAAAATAAATTATTTCCGTCTTCTATTTCCGGAAATAAGAAGGTTTTTCAATGGCACGGGGATACATTTGACCTTCCAGCTGGGGCTATCCACATTGCTGAGAGTGAAGCATGTAAAAATCAGGCTTTCATTATTAAAGACAGAGTCCTAGCTCTTCAATTTCACTGTGAAATTACAAAGGATTCCTTAAAAGAAATGATCAGAGTAGGGAAAAATGAACTAAAAGAAGATAAATATGTTCAATCTGCAGATGAAATCATGTCTCAGAAAGATTTGATCTACCAAAATAACAGTTTAATGAGAATAGTTCTGAATAATTTGGGATCATTATCCTACAAAGAAACATAATGTAGTTTTTTAAGATATACGGTTTAGTTAAATTCAAACCAGGACAATTTAATAAATTTTGCTATACAAAGGCTGTTGAAAAAATATATACTGACATTTTGTCATACATTTATTTGATACTTAGCAGGATTGTTTTATATCGGTAGATTATCGGTATTAGAAAAAATTCGAAAAAATGGCGTTTTAATTTTCAAATTGGGGAGGGTATGACAAAATGTCAGAGAAAGTAGATATTACAATTATTCCCGCAGTAGAGGAAAAATGCTTAAATATGCAAATATTCTTCCCAAATTTTAAATAGTTTACTTGTTGCTAGAACATCCTGGCCGCAATAAACAGCAATGTCTTTAATTTTTCCTTCTTCATAGAGATCTTTTACATGCATGCCGTTAATTTCTGCTGACTTAGGAGATTCAATCCCGAATGCATGACAATAAAAATCCAGGTTGAATTTCTTTGTAATACCGTAAAAAGTTAACTGTTCGAGTAAATCTATATGTAAAGAATTGTCGTAACGGTTTGTCATTAAATTTTTGGAAGGCCTGATTTTATTCATAGCAGACCGCATCATCAGAAATGGGATATCAAAATTTCTTCCGTTGAATGAAATAAATTGATCTGTTTTTTCAGCAATACGCCAGAATGACTTTAACATTTCAGATTCAGGTAGACCTTTATACTGGATATCCGGTGATTCCGAAGTCCATTCCTCTTCTTCATTACTTTCATAATACACAAATAATTTTTCCTTAAGAACGTCAAAGAACCCGATTGATATTACTTTTGCAGTAAAAGGATATAAGCTAAGGTACCGAATGGCATCATCAACTTTTTGGTCTTTTATTACTTCATCTTTTTCTTTTTCAGCGTAACGAAGTATATACTCCTTTTGGCTTTCGGAAAACGATTCGAATGGAAATGAGCATGTTTCAATATCAAAAACAATTTTTTTCAATTTACACCCCGCTTGACAATTCTGATATTTATTCTTTTAGTATCAAGACTTCTTTTTCAAATTCCTTAATAGCATTATAAAATTCTTCAGGTAAGGGGGACGATTTCCCGGTTGCCGGATTTGTTTGAACAACAACACCTTTGCCGTCTACAATATATTCGCCTGTTTTTGCATTCGTAATTAAATGATCATAACCATACGATGAATTTTTTATAAACGAAACCCTAGTATAAATATTTAATTCATCGTCAAAGTGTGAGTGAGATTTATAGTTTATCTCATTCCTTACAATAAAGAATAATCTTCCGTCAGAGAATATTCCGTTTGGAGGTATCAAGTTAAGTGATTTCATGTATTGCAGCCGTGCATGCTCAAAATAGCTAATATAGACTGCATTATTGCAAACACCAAGCATATCTACTTCGTTAAACCTTACAGTGACAGAAATTTTGTGCCTAAATTCTTCTAGAATCATAATTAAACTTTATTTTTGAAAAACATCATTTAATATTTTCCGAGATTTATCTATTTCATCAAAACTAACATCAAGATGTGTAATAGCTCTAAGATAGCCCGGTTTTCCTTCGGAGATTAATAATCCTTTTTCTTTACACCTTTTAATTGATTCGGATATGTTATACAAGCTTGATTTGAAAATAATAATATTAGTTTGAACGGAGTCTAAATCTATTTCGCATGAAGTAATTTCGGCTATTGTTTCTGCTAGTATTTCCGCTTTACGATGGTCTTCATGAAGTCTTTCAATATTATTTTTCAAAGCATATAATCCGGCAGCTGCAATTATGCCAATCTGTCTCATTCCACCGCCCCATGACTTTCGTACTCTGAATGCTTCTTTAATAAATTCATTTGTGCCGCCGATAATTGAACCAACCGGCGCACCCAATCCTTTTGAAAGACAGCATGAAATAGAATCGAAGTGAGAGGCATATTCTTTCACAGAAATTTTAGAGGCGATGGATGCATTCCATATTCTAGCACCGTCAAGATGCATTAATAAATTATGCTTCTTTGCAAGTTCTTTTACGCGCAGAATATTTTCTAGAGGATGAATAGTTCCGCCTGCCCGGTTATGAGTGTTTTCCAGTGCAATAACTTTAGATCGCGGCATGTAGTATGCTTCGATTGGGCGAATGCACGGCTCGATCTGTTCAGGAGTAATTACTCCTTCTTTGCCTTCAATCGGCATTAGCTGGAGGCCGCTAAGCACTGCCGGAGAGCCGGATTCATACTGAAAAATATGTGCATTTCTTTCACAAATAACTTCATCACCGGGTGAAGTTAGAACTCTTAAACAAATTTGATTTCCCATTACTCCGCTTGAAACGAAAAGCGCAGCTTCTTTGCCAAGCAGCTCCGCTGCAAATTCCTGGAGTTTGTTGACTGTCGGATCTTCCTGGAAGACATCATCGCCGACCTCTGCTTCATACATTGCTTTGCGCATTTGATCTGAAGGTTTAGTTACTGTATCGCTTCGGAGATCAATAAATTTATTTATCATATTTAATATTTACTTCCAATTAATTTATTTTTAATTCCGAGACTTTGTAAGATTAATTAAAACACTGTAAAATAAATCTTTTAAATAGCTCAATCAAATCTCATTTTAGTTTATGTTTTAATTTTAATAGTAGAAAGAATCCAGAAATCCAGAGCGATATACCGGAAGATATTACCGGAATGAGCAATGGATATTTAGTAAAGAATGTCTCTATATTTTCAAGCGTGACATCTCCTACAATAAATGTTTTAGTAAATAACTTACTTTGAGTTTTGATTTCCCCAAGTGGATTTATTATACAGCTAATACCTCCATTAGCTGCTCTAACTACAGTACGTCTATTTTCAACTGCACGAAGTATTGAAATATCCTCATGCTGATATGGGCCGCTTGATTTACCATACCAGCTATCATTCGTTACAACGGCAATTATTTCTGCTCCTCTTTGAACAAAGTTAGAGACAAAATACGGGAATATCGATTCGTAGCATACGAGGCCGTCAATATGAATCGAATCGCTTGTAAATATTTTCTTACTTACTGAATCCGAAATTACAGCAGGTAAAGAAAAATTAATTGTATCTCTGCCTACATTCCATCCGGAAATACCTACTCCCCATTTAATTAACTTACCTAAGAAAGGCAGAGCGTCAACAAAAGGAGTTCTCTCGCCGAATGGAACAAGTTTCATTTTCCCATACCTTTGAATGTTCCAAGAATTAGGTGAGAGCAGTAATATCCCATTATACATAGTATAATAATAGTTCCCTCCTTTAACTTCGATTGCATCTGAGGGGATTTTATCTCCTTTAAAATAATATCTAACATCGGGCATTCCGGTTAAAAGATAAACATTATTCTTCTGAAGGAATCCGTATATTGTATTAACTGTACGCCCGTATTGGCCATCCATCAAAAAAACCGGAAGAGCAGTCTCAGGCCAAATAATTAGCTTGGCACCTTTTGAAACCGCCTCTTGAGAAAGAGTTAAATACATGTTCGTAAGATTATTAAGATTTCCGACATCCCATTTATCCCAGGGATTTAAATCTGGTTGAATTAAACCAACTTTAATTTTGTTGTCTGAAACTTTGAATGTCGACAGCTTAAACCAGCCGTAAGATATCAAGACGATAAATATTATAACAGCGGAAGTAAAATAAGGGATAAACTTATTATGTGTAGCCCGAAAATTAATAATACCTTTATATATAAAAATATTTATATATAAAATTATTATTGATAACCCAACTGCGCCGATAATATCAGCTGCTTGAATAAATGCAGTAAATTTCGCAAGGCCGTTTCCTAGTGTTAGCCAGGGGAAACTTAAATCAGTCAGCATATAAAGATATTCGTAACATGCCCAGAAGAAAGGGAGAATAAAAATTACTTGGCGAGTTGGGAATATTTTTCTAGAAAAATAAAGAAGAGTAGAAGGGATTAGGAAAAATAAAGGATTTACAAATAATAACGTTCCGCCGGCTATCATTAAAAATGTATCTGCTTGTTTCTGCCAGCTACCGACCCAGTAAATAGTAATAACGCAGAAGACTAAAAATGTAAGATAGGTGGCGCGGTTTATTTCACCTAGAGTTTTTCGCTCTTCAATAACATAAAGATAAGGGACTAATCCGATAAATAGAAGCAATGTACATGGAAATGGAAACGGCGGGAAGCCTAAGCCCATTAGAACTCCGCTTAGAATTAGCAGCAAGCGCTGATTTCTATTTTTAATCTTTTCTTCTTTCGAAAGTAAAAGATTGTTTCTTTTAGTAAATAATTTCACTTAATGGCTTTCTTCTTTCTAAGCATAGATTTTAATAAATAGAACAAGATTACTAATGCAACTATTATCAATACAATGTTGCTGTATGTTGAGAGAAGTTTATCAACTTTATCAATATTTTTTCCAAATGCAACTCCAAGAAGAATAATTCCGGTATTCCAAACCAGTGAGCTTATTAATGCATATAATGCAGTTCTAGTAATATTAAGCTCGCTCAAACCGGCAAAAAAGGAAATAATTGATCTGATGCCGGGGAAGAACCTGTTTGCAAGTATAATAAAATAGCCGTATTTAAGAAACCATTTTTCTGCTTTTTCAAGTGAAGTAATCGATATGAATTTTATTTTCCCTGAACGTATTACTTTCTTATCTAATTGCGAACCTAAATAGAAAAGCGTCATAAAGCCGAGTAGGCTGCCTGTAGTTGTAAGTAATAGAGTAGGTACAAAATGGATAGTGTGTGTGACGATCAAAGTTCCGCCGATAATTATTATCAAATCACTCGGTGCAGGGGGAAACACATTTTCAATAAATGAAAAAAAGAACAGTATTATATAAATCCAAAGGGGGCTTTGAGTAGAAATGAATTCAAGAATTTTTTCAATCATAGAAATTATTTTTTAAGGATCAAAACAGTCGCGAAAGCTGACACTCCCTCTTCCCGACCGATGAATCCAAGCTTTTCTGTAGTTGTTGCTTTAATAGAAATTTGATCAAGCTCTAACTTTAAGATCCCGGCTATCTTTTCTCTCATATTTAATATAAATGATGAAATCTTTGGTTTCTGCATAGCTACCACAGCATCGACATTACCTAGCATGTAACCTTCATGCTCAACTAGCTCGTAAACTTTTTGGAGGAGTAATTTGCTATCAGCATTTTTATATTGCGGATCAGTATCCGGAAAATGCTGACCGATATCTCCTAGTGAAGCAGCTCCAAGTAATGCATCGGAAATGGCATGCAGCAGAAAGTCTGCATCTGAATGGCCCATCAAACCTTTCTCATACGGAATTTCTATACCCCCGATAATTAACTTCCTTTTTTCAGCAAAAGCGTGAACATCAAAACCGATCCCGACCCTAAATGGCTGATTCAATATTTTACCTCGAAATTTGTGAATTCATTTTTATATACACGCCACTCAATAAAGCATTTAGTTACAGAAGCATGAGGCGGGCCAATACGAATCATTTTGCACAATTCATCTATGATACCTTTTTCGCCTTCGACCACTGTCAGCACTTCCCCTGAATAAAGATTCTCAACATAACCTTTTAGACCAAGTGCATTAGCTTTCCGTATTACAAAATATCGAAAGCCGACCCCCTGCACAATTCCTGAAGCAGTTATTTCCGCTCTGACTAAATTATTGCTCATTGTTAAACTTAAGCTTATCAAATAACTCAGTAACTAGAAGCCCTGCAAATATAAGTAATCCTCCGATTAGGCTAAAATGTGAAATTCTTTCACTAAGAATTACATAAGCTGTGACAGCTGAAAAAATCGGTTCGAATGACAAGATTATCCCTACTTTAGTCGGTGTTAAATATTTTTGATACTTTGTCTGAAGTGTAGTGGATAAAACCGTTGCTAATATTGAAGTATAGAGCAAAGCAAATATGACATTGTTATTAATTATAATTTTTATAGGTTCTACGTTGAAAGATGAAAGACTAAATGCAACAACAATCCCAAGTAATGCTGTTGATCCGACTTGTAATATTACTAACGGAAAAAATTCATATTTTTTGGTTAGCATATCTAGATATACAAGGTACATCGCAAAAAAGATCGCACAGAGAAGTGTAAAAAAATCACCTACATTAAAGCCGCTGCCGATCTCATGAAAAATATCTAATATTGATGCCCCCTTACTCGATAACAGTATTAAACCTGCAATTACAAAAAGAACACCAATAAGATTACCTTTTGTTGGTTTTTTTCTTTCAAATAGGAGTTGAAATACGGGAGTGAAAATTACAAAGGTTCCGGTTATAAAACCAGATTTAGTAGCTGAGGTATATTTAAGGCCTATTGTTTGTGTAGCAAATCCTAGAAAGAACATTACACCTAGTAGAATTCCGCTTAGCGTTAAAGTTTTGTTAAAGCTTTTTCTAATCTTAAGAGAAAATGGAAAAAGAATGATTGCAGCGAGTACGAATCTTGTAGCAACGAATGTTAAAGGCGAAACATCCGTAAGTGCAGTTTTAATAATGACGAAAGTAGCTCCCCAAATTATCGTAATTAATAATAAAATTGCTTCAGCGGTATATTTTTTCATCCGGCAAAGAGTTTTTCAATCTTTGTTCTTAACATAGCCGAATGATTTAAGCATTTTTTCATCCGTCCGCCATTTATTTTTTACTTTTACTCTTAGCTCAAGGTAAACTTGTTTTTGAAGAAACTCCTCTACTGCTTCGCGCGCATTTTTGCCGAGTTTTTTTATTGCAGCACCCTGTTTGCCAATTATAATCCCTTTCTGACTTTCTTTCTCGACAACAATCTCAGCACTAATATAGTTTTTTTCCTCTTCTCTTTCTTTGAAATCTGCAATAAGAACTTCACAGCTATATGGAATTTCTTCTTTAAAGAGTTCAAAGATCTTTTCACGAATAATTTCACTTACAAAGAATCTTTCATCATCCTGAGCAACAATATCATCCGGGAAATATTTGGGATGTACTGGCAGAAGATCAATAATAGCATTGGTTACTGAGCTAAGATTGTATCCAAGTAAAGCCGAAACAGGGATTACTCTATCAAAACTTTCTTCCTCTTCAAATTCTTTGATTAATAACTTCACATTATCCTGAGTTGATAGATCAACTTTATTGATGACAAGTAATTTAGGTTTCTTATTTTTCGTAATAACACTTGAAATAAATTTATCCTTTAAAGTCAAATCACCAGTCGGGTCTGCCTCCAGATCATACAGCAAAATGAGTATATCAGCATCATATACAGATACACCTACGTCCTCCATCATTTTTTTTTGAAGAAGATATGCCGGTTCTAAAATTCCCGGAGTATCAAGGAAAATAATCTGATAATCTATTTCAGTGAGAATGCCTAATATCCTTTTTCGTGTTGTCTGGGGCTTATTAGTAACAATAGAAAGCTTTTGGCCGAGAATTGCATTCAACAAAGTGGATTTTCCCGCGTTGGGTTTCCCGAGAATAGCTGCATAACCGGATTTAATAGAAATATTTTTATTCATATAATCACCATATCGTTTAAAAAGACTTACTTAAAAATCAAATTAATATATTATTCTTAAAATAGATTTCATCCGGTAGAATAACAAATTTCAGATACTTTAATTTAGTTGTACTAGGGATGATTTGCGAGTAAATTAGGAATGAGCTTCGTTAAATAAACTGCTGAATGAAGATTCAATTAGTGCAGCTTGCTTAACCTTCTTTTTGCCTGACGTAGATTCTCAAAGAATATATACCCGGTAATTATAATTCCAAAGGAAAATATCGATCCTATAATTGAGATATTCTTCGCAGATAAGAAACTTCTTATAGTTTCAAGAATTCCTGAGAAATAATATATATAATTGTCCATATAATTTGTGGGAGCTGGACCTGAGCCTGCTTTGCTTACAGCAATAGCAAATACAAGTCCAATAACTCCAAGGCTGATTATCATTAAAATCGTGGAAATTGAGAATATAAATATTTTGTCTTTTTTTAGGGTAGCTGCATTCTTTCGTAATTTGACCATCAATTTTTCGGTAAAGTCTTGAGGAGCCTCATAAATTTTTAATTTTCTAAGTTCTCCATCTATACGTTGTAAAACTGCGAGCCTATTCCTATCTAATTCGGAATTTTTCAACTGTTCTTTTATTTCATTAAGAGTTAATTGATCAAGCTCGCCGTCAATATATTTATTTAATATTTCATCACTTAACCGGATCATAACAATTCCTTTTCAAAATTTAATTTTGTAAGTTCTTCTTTCAATGCATTCCTCGAACGATATAGCATAACTTTTATATTTGCAACTGATGTTTCCATCACTTCACTTATCTCTTCGCATGTCATGTTTTCAATATAAAAAAGATTTATTACCGATGAATACTTTAGCGGTAGCTTTTCAATCAGCTTTTGAATGAATTTTGAAAAATCTTCCCGTTCAGTAATATGATAATCATAACTGCTTGTTAAATTCAGGTGTTCGTCAATTGAAGACATTTCGCTTTCAACTTTCCTTTTCTTACCGGAAATTTTTGTAAGAGCAGTATTATAGACTATTCTGTAAAACCATGTTGAAAATTTAGCTTCAAGCCTGAAATTTTGCAAGGCATTATAAGCTTTCAAAAAGCAATCTTGAAGAACCTCTTCGGCATCCATATCATTTTTAAGCATCCGCTTGAGCATAGAATAAGCTTTATTCTTATATCTTTCAACAAGCAGAGTAAAATCCGATTGGTTACCTTTTTTAACAGATTCAATAATCTCTAAGTCAGTAAGATTCTTCATATTATCCTTTTTGACTCCCCCTTATACCAAATGGTTACAACCTTTTAATCCCCCTCACTTCTGAAAATTATTCTACAGGCAAATCTTTCAAACAACCTATATTAAACATAGAAACTCAAATTGAGAAAATCAATTTGAAAATAGTCTGTAACCTGCATAGATATTAATTAGTCTCAAGTATTGAGAGACAAATTAAATAATATAAAACAACCGGTTATAACTTTTAATACGTAACCGGAGGAAAAGAAAATAAGTCATAGTAAAAAAATATCTTGAAAGGAGACTTACAATGGATGCTGGCGTAATTGGTGTTTTCGTGCCCATAATATTTTTTATTGTAATTGGGCTAGTGATTGTGGTAAGCGTTTACTTCCGGTCCAGAGAAAGACAAATGCTTATTGAAAAAGGACTTGACGCACAATCAATTAAGGAATTTTTTGAAAATAAAAAAGATCCTTATGTATTAATGAAGATAGGTATTATAACATTAAGCTTTGGAATTGGATTAGGGATAGGGTTGATGCTCCAAGATTATAATGGTAAGGATTATTGGGTCCCATTTATGCTATTTGTTTTTACCGGATTGGGATTCATTTCCGCAAATTTTATAGTCAAAAAATTAGAATCGAAAGTATGATAAATAAAGGCTGGCAACGCCAGCCTTTAAAATTTTACTCAATAGATGCCAACCATCTTTCAACATCGACTGCAGCCATACAGCCTGTACCTGCAGCCGTTACAGCTTGTCGATAAGTTTTATCAGCAACATCACCAGCAGCAAAAACACCGGGAATATTTGTATAAGTTGACCCCGGCTTAACTTTCAAATAGCCGTTCTCATCCATGTCAAGAATGCCTTTAAACAATTCCGTATTAGGTTTATGGCCGATGGCTATAAACAAACCATCAGTATCCACTTTCTTTGTTGAATGATCTTTAGTATCCACCAGTAAAACACCGGTCAGAGTTTTTCTTCCGTTTTCTTCCTTTCCGATGACTTCCTTAATAACTTTATTAGTTAAAAATTTTATCTTTGGATTTCTCTTTGCTCTTTCGAGCATAATCTTTGAAGCACGGAATTCATTTCTTCGGTGTACTATTGTAACTTCAGAAGCAAACTTGGTTAAATAATTGGCTTCTTCCATTGCGGTATCTCCACCGCCGACAACCAGAATTTTTTGATCTCTGAAAAAAAAGCCGTCGCAAGTTGCGCAAGCTGATACACCATATCCCATAAATTTATTTTCACTTTCAATACCCAGAAGTCTTGCCGATGCACCAGTCGAAATGATTACTGCATCTGCAGTATGTACATCGTCATATGTTTTAACTGTAAACGGCTGCTTAGAAAAATCAACCTTAGTAACTTCTTTATAAATACATTTTGCCCCAAATCTTTGGGTCTGTTTCCTCATTATTTCCATTAGTTCCGGCCCCATTATGCCGTTTTCAAATCCGGGGTAATTTTCAACTTCAGTAGTAATTGTAAGCTGACCACCCGGCTGCATCCCTTCAAATACAACTGGGCTTAAGTTCGCGCGTGCAGTATATAAAGCTGCAGTGAATCCGGCAGGCCCGCTTCCTATTACAATTACTTTATGATGATTTTCATTCGCCATATATTCTCCGTTATTTCAGTAATACTATTTCGACTTTTTAACTTTCTATTTGATTCACTTAAATGATGAAAGTTTCAAAAATTATAGATAAAATACTTTATTTAATCATTTAGGGATTCTTATTAAGTAAGAAATCTGCATTTCTCTTCATTCCTTTAAGTTTAGAGCGTTTAATCGGGCTTCTTTCAAAACGCACATTAAATTCTCCATCATTCATATTAATTATTTCGCGCAATTCTATTTCACTATTATTATTAGAGGGGTAAAACTCAGTTTTTTCTGTCGGTTCTGAAAATTTGATGTTCCATGGGCAAACATCCTGACAAATATCGCACCCAAACACCCAGTTGTCAAATTTCCCTTGAAATTTATCCGGTATCATACTCTTATTTTCAATCGTTAGGAACGATATACATTTATTTGCATCAACTAAATATTCTTGAACAATCGCATCAGTAGGACATGCATCAATACAGGCAACGCAAGTCCCGCAAAAATCCGGAATAATCTTAGAATAATTAAACTCATAATTAGTTATGATAGTTGAAAGGAAAATCCAGCTCCCAAATCTTTTATTAATAACATTTGTATGTTTTCCCATCCACCCAAGTCCTGATTTAACAGCCCAAACTTTATCCATTACAGGGCCGGTATCTACATAAGATTTTGATTCAAATTCTGGATCGATATCTTTTAATTGATTTTCCAATTGAGCAAGTTTTTCCCATATAATAAGATGATAATCGGTTCCCCACGCATAACGAGATACTTTCCCTTTCGAATTATTTTCGGAGTGTTTTTTATCCGTATAATAGTTAACAGCAAGTGAAATTACACTTCTTGCATTATGTAAAATATTCTTAACATCTAATCTCTTTCCAATATTTCTTTCCATGTAGGGCATACCGGCATGATATCTTTGTGCAATCCACTCTTCTAACATTTCAATTTCATCTTTCAGCTCTACTGCTTTAGAAAAGCCTACAAGGTCAAAACCTAGTTCTTTAGCCTTTTCAGTTACTATTTCATTTGTAATTTTCATAAAGCCGAAACTATAAATGAACTAAAATATTACCATTTTAATTCTTTTTTTATGACTTTTACATAGACCTGATCATCGATAATTTTTACCGGGAAAGAATCAAGGCCCGCATTACATGAAGGCATCTTTCCGGTATTCAAGTTAAACATCCAGCCGTGCATAGGACAGACAACATGATCGTTCTCAATATATCCGTCGTATATTACAGTTGTATGTTGATGCGGGCAAACATTACCTAAAGCATATACTTTGCCGTCAACTTTAAATAAAGCAACTTCAATATCATTAATGATAAACCTTTTACCTTGTCTATCTTTAAAATTGTTAATGATGCCTATCCTTTCAAAACCTTCCATTTCATTTGTAGATCCTGAATTCAACATATTAGAATCCGGCATATTTTTCATTTATTTTAAAACCTTTTTCTGTTTTCATCACAGTTCCGAATGCCGTAACAGGGTCGTGTTCAAATATTAACTTCCAATTCTCCTCCACGGCACGGTTAAGAATCTTTTTCTTTTCCTCAACTGTAACAAGAGGCTGAAGATCATATCCCATAACATATGGCAGCGGTACATGAGAAGTAGTAGGAATTAAATCGCAGCAAAATAAAAATGTATTCGAAGAATCTGATATTTTAACTAGCTGTTGTGAAAAAGTATGACCATTCATTAGTAAAAACTGTATCTCATCGTCAAAAAAAGATTCTCCTTCAACAAATTCTAATATTCCCCATCTAGACAAAGGGCTAAAGTTTTCTTTAAGGTAGCTGCCACTGTCCCTTATTGAAGGATTAACTGCCCAATCATAATTTTTTTTCTGAACGTAATACTTTGCATTTGGAAAAGTCGGAACTAATTTATCATTCTCATATTTTGTTGATCCTCCAGTATGATCAAAATGGAGATGTGTGAGAATAACATCGGTAATATCTGTTTCGGTTAGGTTTAATTTTTTAAGTTCTGATTTAATTGTGAAATTATCCTGGCGAATATCATAGATAAATATAGTCTTTTCATCCCATTTTTCTCCCATGCCGGTATCAATTAGAATTTTTCTTTTCCCATTAACCAGTAATAGATTTCTTGTAGCAAGTTTAATTCTATTGGAAGCATCGGATGGATTTGTCTTTTCCCAGAAAGGTTTGGGAATTATTCCAAACATAGCTCCGCCGTCTAGTGCGAAAAAGCCTGAATTAAGTATATATAATTGATACTTTCCGATTTTCATACTTTGCTTTATATGATTCGTTGATTTGATTAAGTAATCGTTTTGTAAAATTAAATATATTAAACTGTAAGTAAAAGCAGAAAAGAAGTCTTGGAGAAATGAATTGAGAAAAGATACCCAATGTCTGAATGGCATTGGGTATCACATTAAATTATCTTCCGATACCGTCTAAATAATCCTTTTTCTGAAGCAAAGCAACTTCATCTTCAGTATGGTCTGGATCCTGAATACAACAATCAACAGGGCAAACTTCCTGACATTGCGGTGAGTCATGGAATCCTTTGCATTCAGTACATTTATCCGGTACTACATAGAAGTAATCATTCGAATAAAATCCAGATGCTCCTGAAGGGGCTGTGTCACCATCACCATATGTTTTTCCTGCAAATTCCCAGCTGTTGCCACCTTCATAAATTGCATTATTTGGGCATTCAGGCTCGCATGCACCACAATTGATGCATTCGTCGGTTATTTTAATAGCCATTTTTAGTTTCTCCTTAGTTTCTTTATAAAATGATTAATAGTATTAATATTCTCTTTTAAAATTTTAATAGCAATTACTAATTTTATGCCAATGCTAAGTATTTTATATTCAGCTGGAAAGAGGACTAAGATTTAAAATTTAATGGTAGATGTAAAATAAATTTATAGATGAAAATGAGAATTTATCAATTATGAGAATTTATAGAAAAGTGATTCTCGATGCTGGATACTTGATTTTAAACACTACCAGCTTAATTCTTAATGAAAATCGCAATTTACTTTCGAATTAATTATACCTTGAAACAAGTTAAAATTATCAGGATCAAGTCTACCTCCCTATTCCATCAAGATACTCTTTTCTGGCTAATAGAGTTACTTCATCTTCAACATGTTTGGGGTCAGGGATACAGCAATCTACCGGACAAACAGCAGCACACTGAGGCTCATCATGGAATCCTTTACATTCAGTGCATTTATCAGGCACTATAAAAAAGAAATCTGATGAAAAAAATCCAGTTGAACCAGATGGTGCCGTATCATTTTCACCAAAAGATTTACCTGCCAATTCCCAATTAACTCCACCTTCATAAATTGCAGTGTTAGGGCATTCGGGCTCACAAGCTCCGCAATTTATGCACTCTTGAGTAATCATTATTGCCATTAAAATTTCCTCAAAATATTAGTATTTATAAACTCCCGATATCCGCGGGAAGTTATATTCACTTCAGTTAAGAAGTGTAAACCTATTGAATAAAACAAAATTAAACCAATATAATAGATCCTTTAAATTTAATAAAGAGTAATTTAACATCAATGAAAAATTCTACCAGCTTCCGCTTGCACCTCCACCGCCGAAACTGCCTCCGCCGCCTGAAAAGCCTCCACCTCCCCCAAAACCTCCTCCGCTGCTAAATCCGCCACCGCCCAATCCTCCACCATAATAAAAGAAACCTCCCCCACCTCTCCTGCCTCCGCGAAGAAAAAAAGTAATTATAAAGAAGATTATAAAAAGAAGTGTAAAAATACCAGAGTAAGAATCTCTTGCGCTAGCTTTTTTATCTGCTTTATATTCTCCTTTTGTAGCAAGCATAATCGCATTTATTCCTTCAGAAACACCGTCGAAATAATCATTTTGCTTAAAATAAGGAATCATTACATTTCTAATAATCGAACTGGAAAGAGCATCGGTTAAAGCTCCCTCTAATCCATACCCAACTTCAATCCTCACTTTTTTATCATTTTTTACAACCAGAAGAAGGGCTCCGTTGTCATTTTTCTTGGTGCCTATTTTATTCTTAATCGCAGTTTCGTTAGAATATTCATCAAGAGGATAACCATTTAATGTGGGAATCATTAAGAAGACAAGTTGATTTGTTGTAGAGTCATCAAAAGTCTTTAATTGGGAGTTTAATTCACTTAGTTGGTCATGGGATAAAGTTCCTGTTAAATCATTTGCATAATTTTTTAAAACCGGAAGATTGTCCTGCTGGGCAAAGGAAAGAGAAACAAAAATTAAATAGAATAAAAGTGTTTTCATTGTAATTAAAACTCGACTTTAGGTGGGGTCTCAGCTCCGGCAACAGCTTGGAAATATTGCTTATCCCTAAAGCCGAATATATTTGCAAAAATAGAGCTTGGAAATCTTTTTATTGTAGTATTATAACTTTGAACTGTAAAATTGAATTTTCGCCTCTCTACAGCTATTCTGTTTTCAGTTCCTTCCAATTGAGCTTGAAGTTCCAAAAAGTTTTCGTTCGCTTTTAAGTCAGGATAGTTTTCAACGGTTACAAGCAGCCTGGAAAGAGCGCCAGTTAATTGCCCTTGTACAGCCTGAAACTTTTGAAATTCAGCAGGATTATCTAGAATGTCTTTAGTAACTTTAATACTTCCCACACTTGCGCGAGCGTTAGTTACATCAGTTAAAACGCCCTTTTCAAAATTAGCATATCCTTTGACAGTGCTAACTAAGTTTGGAATTAAATCAGATCTTCTTTGATACTGGTTTTCTACCTGGCTCCAGCTTTGATTTACATTTTCATTAAGTGTGACCAGGTTGTTATATATACTAATTCCCCACATCGCCATTATTGCAATAATCAATAATATTCCCCCAGCAACAGAACAACCTACTATCATTCCTTTTTTCATGTAGCCTCCAGAATTTATTGAATTCGAATTTATTTGAATGCTCCTTAATTCATCCCTCTTGAGATTACTAAATACAAAAGGAATTTATTTTACTTAAGAATATAATATTTTTTAAGATTTTATGCCTAAAGAAAAAAATAATTTTAAGAACAATTTTATGCTAACTTCAAATAGATTAAGGCTTTAATCCATTGTAATTAAATTGCAGAAACTTAAGGGCGTTATTTGTTATTTTCAGATTCTCTTCCTGGGCAAACTTTTTTGCATTCTGTAAATTCCCGTTATAAAAACGCAGCCAAAGAAAGTTTCCAACTATTATCCCATCAAATATTCTATTGGCTGCAAATGCACCAATTGTTTCATAACCCCATAAAACATTCCATCCCACAGATAATAGACCGCTTAAATAATGACCGGTATAAAATTGTCCGGCACCCGGGATAAAATGCGATATAAAATCCGCAAAAAATACTGAGTATTTTCCCTTGTCGACTTTATTACAGAAATCGCTGAGTATTTCATTTGTATCTGTTTGACTGAATGCTTCCGAAGCTTTACCCCATTTATCAGAAAAAATGAAAGCCCAGCCTTTCCAATATAATATTTCATTTTTAATATTTGTTAAACTAGTATCTTTTACTAGTGAATTCAGCAAATCTATTGCATGAGAAGTTGTCCGCCTAAGTATATTGCAGCGAATTATTTGTAATTTAGACTCTAATAATTCATTCCGGTTCTCTGTACTCATTTCAGCCAGAGTGAAATACAAAATTGCATCAGAAAACTTTGCTCCTTCTTTATAAGACATTCCGATATATTCGTTAGCTTGAAATTTATATTCCCCTTCCATATCAAATAAAAGCAGCCTCTTGAATTCAGTTATTGCATCAAAGTATTGTTGATTTTTATAAAGGCTATCGGCATAGTTAAACTGCCTAAGAAGGTATTCCTGAGAGAATAAATTCCCCGATAGAATTAGAATTATAATTGCAGTGAAAATATTTACCGCTTTGAAATCCATTTACTTGCAGAAATTGAATTTTGATAAGAAATAATTATGACTGCTTAAAAACTCTTTGAGATCATTTACAAAATCAAAATGAATTTTAGCATTATATAATTGTGCTGACGCTGCCGCACCATATATATTCCCTGCATAAAATCCCGCGGCTAACCCTCCAAATAACCATCCGCGAAATTCATGTTTAGCATGGAAATTATCATATGATAAATATGCAAAACCAACCGAGGCCAAAAATGCCCATATACCGTCAGAATATTCTCTAGTATAAAATTTCCCGGACCCCGGAATTATTGCTGATAAGATAGCAGCAGTTAAGGGATCTTTTTCAGGCGGATCTTTTTTCCATTCATAATACTTTTTAATTACCGCAAAAAATTCATTGGAAAATGAATCTAAAAATTTTTGCTCATTAGGTAGAATTTCTTTAGTGAAAAGGAAAGAGAAGTTGTAAAGAGATTTTGCCTTATCAAATCCTATATTTTTCTCATGCCATTCACTCCTGAACGAATCTCTAAGTGCAGAAAAGTCCTCCGATTGAAAAAGAGATTTCATTTCCTCCAGCTTTGAGACTAAATAGTAAGGTGAGCTTTCCTTTATAACTGCAAACTTTTCTCCAGCTTTTTTATAATTCTCCATTTTTGAATATGCTAACGCTATTTTAAATTCAAGAGTATCGTTTACCTCTTTTGTTAGATACTGTCTATATTCTTCGATGGCTCTAAGATAATCCTGCTGACAATAAAGGTAATCCCCAAATTTTTTAATATTTGAAGGAGAAAATAAGTCAATATTTACGGCAGAGCTATTTTCTTGTGAAAAGGTGATTGAAGATAAAAGGTATAATAAGACAAAAAACCTCTTCATTCATTATTAATGACAACTTGTGGAGGGATGTAATTTATATCGGCAGGATTCAAAGTATAAAGCGATATCGGATCATAATAATGACCATCGGAAACCCGCGGATATTGCCCCTGCTTACCGAGAAAATCCATATCTCTAGTAAATCTATCGAAGAACATTAAAGATCCCTGGATTATATTTGTCATTTCAACCGATTGTATAAAAAAGTTAGAGCAAGTTGGGCTAAATGAGCAGTTATCTCCGTCAACGTCCGAAATAAATATCCAATATGCATCAGCAATAGATTTCAAAGCTTCTCTGCCGAAGTTATATGAATTAATAGAATAATCACGATTTAAATTTATTCCCTTTTGCTGATAAGAATAATCGGCCTTCCCCCATTTAACCCAATCAGTCTGAGCATTAACAAGTATTGATGCAAACAAAAGAGTTAAAAATAATAGCTTCATTGTATTTTCGTAAATGTTGCTAATGAATTAGGGATAAGACCCGTATCCTTATACATTATACCAATATACCTTTATGACTCATATATAAATATACATCATGGAAACTAATACTCATCCATCAAAGCCCGCGCAATTACAATCCTTTGTATTTCGTTTGTCCCTTCATATATCTCAGTTATTTTGGCATCGCGTAGATAACGCTCAACTAGATATTCCCTTACATATCCATAGCCACCGTGAATCTGAATTGCCTCAAGTGCACATTCGACCGCAATTTTAGAGGAATATAGTTTTGCCATTGCTGCTTCTTTATAATATTTTTTGCCTGCATCTTTAAGAGCTGCAGATTTCAATGTTAAAAGCTTAGCTGCATCAATTTTAACAGCCATATCTGCAAGTTTAAATTGTATTGCCTGAAATTCAGAAATATGCTGACCGAATGCTTTTCTTTCCTTTGAATATTTCAGAGAAGCATCAAGTGATGCCTCGGCTATTCCAATCGCCTGAGCAGCAATGCCGATTCGGCCTCCGTTCAATGTATTCATGGCAAAATTAAATCCTTTGCCTTCTTCCCAAATCAGATTTGAAAGAGGTATCCTGCAATTAGTAAATGTTAATGAAGAAGTATCTGAGCTCCGAATTCCTAGTTTATCTTCCTTTTTCCCATATCCAAAACCCGGGGTTCCTTTTTCAACAAGTAAAGTAGAAATACCGTGATGGCCTTTCAATTTATCAGTGGTTGCCATGACTAAAACATAATCCGCTGACTGCCCGTTTGTAATCCAGTTCTTAATTCCGTTGATTATATAATAATCGCCCTCCTTATCGGCAATTGTTTTCTGTTTTGTTGCATCACTGCCTGCTTCAGGTTCGGAAAGAGCAAATGCGCCAAGTTTTTCTCCTTTTGCAAGCAAAGTAAGGTATTTCTCTTTAATATTGTCCGTACCATACTTTTCGAGTCCATAACAGACTAGTGAATTATTCACCGACATAATAACGCCTACACTTGCATCGGCTTTTGATATTTCAATCATTGCTAGGACGTAGCTTATGGTGTCTAACCCAGCCCCACCGTATTCAGGTGGTACCATCATACCCATAAAGCCAAGTTCACCTAGCTTTTTTATAATGTCGGCTGGAAATTCACTCTTCAAATCCCGCTCAACGGAGGAAGGTGCTATTTCGGCTTGAGCAAACTCTCTTGCCGAATCTTTGATCATTGATTGTTCTTCTGTTAATTCAAAATTCATGCTATTCCCTTTTCCTTTTATATTTTACCGTTGGTAAGGTAAAATCTGGAATTGATAAATACGACCATCACTTTTGGTTTGGTTCGACAATTATTTAAGGACCATTTTGTTAAGTTGAAAATACTGTAATATTTAATATTTCGCAATGTATTAATCAAAAAAATTGTCTACGTCACTTGCATTGAAATTTAATTTTTTGCAAACATACTAATTCTTATATTTGCTTTAAAGAAAAACATGGATGAGAAAAATGGGCGATGAGAATAAAATAACCGTTCAAGAAAAAAAGAAAACCCAATTAAAGGGTTTGACACTGGAAGAGTTGAAAAACTTTTTCACGAGTATCGGAAAGCCGCGGTTTAGAGGTGAGCAAATTTTCAATTGGCTTTACTATCACCTGGCTACGGACTTTGATGATATGTCTAATGTACCCAAAGTGTTGAGGAATGAGCTCCGTGAAATTTGTGAGTTAAAAACGCTTGATTATGTTACTTCTGAAGTTTCCCCTATTACAGGTACTAAAAAATATGTATTCGAAACTAATGATAAACTTAAGATCGAATCAGTAATTATTCCTGAGGTCGAAAGGACTACTCTTTGTGTATCTACTCAAGTAGGATGCCCTCTTGATTGCACGTTTTGTGCAACAGCACTAATGGGTTATAAAAGAAATTTGACTCCCGGTGAAATTTTTGACCAGTATTTACTCGCTGCCAAAGACTACGGCAAAGACCAAATAACGAACATAGTTTATATGGGTATGGGCGAGCCGCTTCTTAATTATAACAGTACAGTTAAGTCTCTTAAGATACTTGCCGAAGATTTAAATAAAGCAATCGGTCCTAAAAAGATTACCGTCTCTACTTCCGGTATAGCCCCCAAGATCAGAGAATTAGCTGATACAAACTTAAAAGTAAAACTTGCCTTTTCTTTGCATTCTTGTTTCGAAGAAATAAGGTCTAAAATAATGCCTATAAATATTAAGTATAATCTTAAACAGAATATAGAAGCAGTAAAATACTATGCAAGGAGAACCGGTACCCGCATTACATTCGAATACGTTATGCTTAACGGTATAAATGACAGAGATGAAGATATAACTGCCCTAATAGCCCTTTGCAGCGAACTGCCATCCAAAATCAATATAATACCTTTCAATTCACTTAAGCATATGGAACTTGCAGGATTAGCTGCCGAACTTGAATCTACGCCTCTTTATAGAATCGATGAGTTTGTAGAAAAGCTGCGGGACAAGAATATAAACGTCCGGGTAAGAGACACCCAGGGCGATGATATTACTGCTGCTTGCGGTCAATTAGCTATTAAGTACATTTAAAAATTTATTGCTAATCATCTTACATGAAAAAGCTTACTCATGATGAAATAGCTTTAAATAGAAGTACTCTCGAAACTCTTTATACAGTAAAAATGCTTCCTGTTACGGTTGTTTTAAACAGTATTAGAAGTAATTATAACGTAGGTTCGATTTTCAGAACCTCTGATGGAGCCATGATAGAGAAGCTTTATCTTTGCGGTTATACGCCGCATCCCCCTAAAAAAAATGCAATTTGCGGCAGTAAAGAAATTCTAAAAACAGCTTTGGGCTCTACTGATAGTGTTAAATGGGAATATGTTAATGACCCCAAACAAATTATCTTAGATTTAAAGGCGAAAGGAATAAAGTCCTGCGCGCTAGAATTGACCGATAAGAGTAAAATGTATTATAATGTCTCTCCTAATGATTTCCCCATGTGTCTAATTGTCGGGAATGAGATTACCGGTGTTTCCCAGGATTTAATTGATCTTTGCGACTTCTCAATCGAAATCCCACAATATGGTATAAAACAATCCCTAAATGTTGCCGTTGCATACGGTATCGCAATCTTCGAACTGAGAAAGATATTTGATCAAATATAATATTTAATTACTCATTTTGGCTTTAAATTTATCTCTCAAATCCATCTTTATTTCCTATAGATATTAAATAAATTTATAATATTGTCAAATTTATGCCATTTGTACATTCATAAAATTCTAACACGGGAAATAGGTATAGCCTGATAATTAAGCTATGCTACCGATATAACACCGAGCTCCCACCGATCATGACGGCTTGATAACTGCTTAAAAACCTGGATTTGAGCGGTTATCAAGCCGTCATGGTAGGATGTGTGTCGGTAGTTGACCGGTGTTAGAGTCATATTACATTCTAATATTAAAGTAATTACTACATTTATTAAAGTTTCCGGGATATAATATAAAGAAGGCAGCTACAGTTTTCACTGTATAAATTTGAAAGTAAACTTATTTTATATAAGCGGTCAACATGACTTCATAGATAAATCTAAAAAATCTTCTACTTGAATAATTGATAACCTATTCCATACTTGTGAAATATTCTTCCCCGTTATCTTTTAAGTGGATCACAAGAAGATTGGCGCGTACAAGTTTAACAAGCGTCCTTGAAGCTCGCCTTTCTGAAATGTTAATTGCTTTACTTAATTCCTTTACAGTAATAGTTTCATAATTTACAAGATAATTAAAGACAAATTTTTCATCCTGCCCTAGTGAGTAATTCTTCAATTGAAGATTATTTGACTGTGCACGTAAAATTCTAACCATCTCCTTGCTTGCCTGTACGCTTTTATCTTTTACGCGGATAGTTACAACAGCATTATTTATATCTAATTCATTTTTGTAGTCTTGAAGACGGTGAGGTTTTTTATTTGATTCGGGCACTTCTACGATTACTACCTCTTTACCATTTATGTCTATATAATCGATACTATAGTCAAGCGGAGGCACACAAAAATTGCAAGCCACGTCCTTTATAAGCTCAGATTCGGTCTTTTCGCTTTCTACCCCGACAACATCCTTATTATCATCCACGCCAAAAAGAAGATATCCGCCTTTTGTATTTGCAAATGCGATCATCTCGCGGGCTATCTTTTCATGAGACGAGAATTTCCTCTTAAATTCACAATGCTGGTTTTCCCCTTCTTCAATTAATTCTTTCAAATCATTTCGTCTCATTGTAACTGTTTCGGAAATAATATAACATTATTCAATCTTGCAAGCGCAATACCTGAACGTCTAATAACATAACTTGTATTTGCATTAGGCTTATGCTCGAGCGGTGACGGAATTACCGCTGCAAGTCTGGCACATTCCAAGGTAGTAAGTTTTAAAGGTATAGTGTTAAAATAGGTTTCAGCAGCTTTACCAATACCGAAAATGCCGTCGCCCCACTCAATAACATTAACATAATTTTCAAGGATTACTTTCTTAGGCACTTCCTTTTCAATCCTGAATGTTATTAACATTTCTTTAACTTTTCTAATTATGCTTCTTTCAGTTGTAAGATAAAGATTTTTAGATAGCTGCATTGTGATTGTACTTCCACCGCGCATTACTTTTTTTCTTCTTCTATTTTCTTTTAACGATAAATCGAGTTGTTTCCAATCTATCCCCTTATGAGTAAAGAATGCATCATCTTCCATTGAAAGTATAGCTCTAAGTAAATTTGGATTGATATCATTTACACTTACCCATGACTCCTTTGGATAAAAATCTAAATTATGTTCGATTGCACGCTCTTCCATTAATGAGGTTATACGTATATGCGTATATTCAAGAAGTGGAATTTCAAACGAAGGGATTGAGAAATAAAGGAGGAAAAATATATATAATAAAAAACTTTGGAATTTTCTTCTCTTTATATATAGAATAATTTTATCTGCGATCCATGCAATTTCATTTTCCGGGAATTGAGATATAGGCATTTAGTTTTCTCACCGCATAAAAATTATATTTCAGATTATATAAAAATATATTTACCTAGTAAGGTTCATGCCCCTTCTGCGTATTCGAATTAAAGTATCAGCGCTTACAGTATTATTCTGGATAATATTAGGTTTTGCGTTTTCCTCATTTTTCCCCGGAACAATTTTATCTCGATTTTGATCAGCAATATTAGTATTTGTATTTTTCTGAACATTATTTTCAATACTAACAATCTTCTGATTTAAATTTTTTAGTGAATCAGCGGCTAATGTATCACCTTTAGTTCTGGAAAGTGCAAGCAAAGAATCTTCCTGTACGCGCTTAAGCCTTGCAATTTCTTCATTATAATACCCTACTTTGGGAGAAACGTTTATAGCATAGACCGAGCGCGGATACTCTTTGATAAGTGTATCATAAACAACTACTGCAGAATCATTTAAATATTTATTGTTCTCAAGTATCCACCCTGCAGCATATAATGCCTTTGCCGCATATACTGATTTGGGATGGTTTTTATAAATTGAATAAAAATTAGTTAGTGAAGAATCGTATGAAGCTCTCAACATCTGGTTTTCTGCATTAGAATATAAGACTTGAGCGGTATCATAATCAAAATTCACCAAAGGTTTTCGTAGTTTATTTGCGGCAGCATTAACTATGCTTTCATTACGATAATTATTATAAACTATATTGTAAATACTGTCAGCTTTTACAGAATCATTCATTGTAAGGTAATAACTACCGAGGGCATAAAGAACCCGTCCTTCATAGGGATTTGCCGCATAATTTGTAAGTATTTCGGTGTAATAATTATAAGCCGAATCAGGCAAATTAAATTCAGTGAATAAAATATTACCGAGTTCAAATTCGGCAGCTACAACATCATTTTGAAGCGTATCAATTGGTTCCGTTGGCCGCCGGGGAGGCTTTCGTTTAATGACAAAGGATGTAGAATTTTGAATGAACCGGTTCTGCAGAGTGCCTACCTGCGAATACTGATTAGGACTTAACAATTGATTTTGATTCGGATTATTTAATTGGCCTTGATTTTGGTTATTCAATTGTGCCTGATCCGCATTTTTGAATTGGCTGGTGTCTACCGCCAAAGTTGAATCAAGTTTCTTTAATGAATCCGCTTTCTGTAATGCGCTGAGTTCTTTCAAAGAATCAATACCTTGCTTGCCGTTAACACTTTTAAGAGAATCAAAATAGGCTTGATACTTTGACCTTTCTTCTTCTTTAACTACTTCATTCTGGTAGGCAATAGAGTCTTTTACAAATAAAGAAGGGTCTAAAGCATAGCTTAATTCTTTTCGGCTGTCCTGTAAATCAGCAAATAATTTTTTATACTTCGCAAGTAAATCAACTTTATTTCTTGCTTCATCGATATATTGATAAGGTGCACCGGAACTGGTTGTTCTGCTGTAATAGTAATATGCACTGTCAAAGTTTCTGAATTTATTAAGGAATATATTGGCAAGTTCAAAGCTGGCTCTACCTTGGCTCGGAGTACGAACAAATGATGAATCAACATAGAAAAATTGATCAAGAGCATCTTGAGTTCTGTCCATTTTAAGAAGAGTAAGCCCTTTTTGAAGGTCAATAACATCCATTGAATCGATATTCTTCTGCTGCTTGCTCATCGAATTAAAAATATCAAGAGCCTTCTGATCCTGTCCGTTTTTCCGAAAAGTTTTTCCAAGCTCTATTAAAGAATTGAATTCTGTACCGTAGGTTGGGGAGAAATCAGTAACTCTTTCAAATGATTTTATAGCATTATCAGGATCGCCGACCTGGTTATAAAGCTTACCCATTTCAAAAGCTACTTCGGCTTTTATTGCATCATCGTTTGAAACTTTCAACAAACTGTTTGCAAGAGTAACAGCATTACTATAGTCATTCTGAGAGATCCTGTACTTGATCTCTTCAATTAATGCATTCTGACCGATAGTTCTTTCATTTTCTTTTTCTGCCGTAGATTTGACTTCTTCTAATGTCGCTAATCCACTTTCATATTCTTTCAGCCTTATTTGTGTCCTTCCAATCCACAGTTTTGTCTCAAGTACTAAACTGCTTTTTGGTTGAGTTGCAATAAGTTCTTCGAATTTTCGAAGTGCCTTAAGATAATCTGTTTGATAGTAAAAGCATTTTCCTATTATAAATAAAGCATCATCGACATAGCTGCTTTCTGCATGAAATTGTAGGATTTGTGAGCATTTTTCAATAACCTTTGTTAATTGAGCAGTTGAACTTTGGGGAATTATTAAAGGTTCATTTGAAAATAAATCGTGTTCTTGAGAATTGATTGATTTTTCGACCTGACTGAAAAGATCGGTTGTATCGTAGTATAGATTAAAATATGTAGTGAAGTTATTCCATATACCGCAGCCATACAGTAATAGTGCCGAAGCAATTAGTATAAATATCCTTTTAAATACCAAATTAAATTTAATTTGCATAAACGAAGCTATAAAAGATTATCAATAATTTAAAGGTAAAATATTTTACAGTGCTTCCTTCCCCGATTCTTCAGTTCTTATCCTGATAGCTTCTTGAACATCAAAAATAAATATTTTACCGTCTCCTACTTGCCCTGTTTTAGCTGTCCGTAATACTGCATCAATAACTTTATCCAATTTAGCATCATCCACAATGACTTCTATTTTTATTTTAGGCACAAATTCTATTCTATATTCGCTTCCCCGGTAAGTTTCAGTATGGCCTTTTTGCCTGCCGTAGCCGCGGACTTCCGAAATAGTAAGTCCTCTAATACCTTCTTCGACTAGAGCTTCTTTAACTTCATCAAGCTTGAAAGGCCTGATTATAGCTTCAATCTTTTTCATTCATTTTTATCCGATTATTTTCCATGACAATGTTTATATTTTTTCCCGCTGCCGCAAGGACAGGGGTCGTTCCTTCCGGTCTTCTCAGTTACCTGTACAGGCTGTGGCCTGCTTGAAGCTTCAGCTTCTCCGTCGCTGCCGTCCCTTCCTGAAGTTGCAGCAATAGCACTAGAAGCACTTTGCTTGATTGTTTTCATTCTTACCGGTTGTCTTCTCCTTTTTGTTTGAACTTCCTCCGGTGCCTGCGGGAAGAATTTGAAACAAAACGAAACCACTTCATCTCTAATTTGAGTTAAAAGATCCTGGAACAACTTGAATGCCTCTACTTTATATTCAATGAGAGGATCCTTCTGTCCGTAAGCTCTTAATCCGATACCTTCCTTAAGGTCATCCATCTCGCGCAGATGCTCTTTCCATTTATGATCAATTACACTCAACACAGCATAGCGCTCTAGCCTTGCCATCATTTCAATACTGATCATATCTTCTTTCTTTTTATAGAAAGTTTTTGCAGCGTCCAGGATCTTTGAAGTTAAACCCTCCTTACCAAGTTTTTCAAACTCAATCGGCTCAAGTTGAATCTCGACAAGAAGATTATGGAGAATTTTTTCTTTGATATTATCGACAAGTACATTCTCGAAATTTGCATCAACAATTTCCTCAATGTATTCTTCGAGCAGTTCAAATATTTCGCCTTTAAGTCTATCTCCTTGAAGAGCACGCTGGCGCCTTGTATATATAACCTCTCTTTGCTGGTTCATGGTATCGTCATATTCAAGAAGTCTTTTTCTAATTGAGAAGTTATTCTCTTCAACTTTCTTTTGGGCCCGCTCAACGGATTTGGTAATCAATGAGTGCTCGATTACTTCGCCTTCCTTTATCCCCATTCTCTGCATTACGGAAGCTATTCTCTCGCTCCCGAATAATCTCATTAGATCATCTTCAAGAGAAAGATAAAATTTCGTAGTACCCGGATCACCCTGACGACCTGATCGTCCTCTCAACTGTCTATCGATTCTTCTTGATTCATGCCGTTCAGTTCCAAGAATAAATAAGCCGCCAACTTCCCTTACACCTGCACCTAACTTAATATCGGTTCCTCTACCGGCCATGTTAGTTGCAATGGTAACTGCGCTTATTTCACCGGCATGTGCAACTATCTCTGCTTCCCGCTGATGCTGCTTTGCGTTCAATACGTTGTGTGAGATGCTTTTTCTTTTAAGCATTCTGCTTATTGTTTCGGAAACTTCAACGCTAGTCGTACCGACCAGAATAGGGCGACCCTCTTTCTTCAATATCTCAATCTGATCTATAACAGCATTATATTTCTCACGCTTTGTTTTATAAATTGCATCATCCTGATCGTCTCTAATACAGGGTTTGTTTGTCGGAACTACTACAACTTCCAATTTATAAATTTCAAAAAACTCTGCTTCTTCAGTCTCGGCTGTACCAGTCATACCTGCTAGTTTTTTATACATTCTGAAATAGTTTTGAAGCGTAATTGTAGCGAGTGTCTGCGTATCCTTTTCAACTTTTACGCTTTCCTTTGCTTCAATAGCTTGATGCAGACCGTCCGAATACCTTCTTCCTGGAAGGACACGGCCTGTAAACTCATCGACTATTGCAATCTTTCCCTCTTCTGTAACTACATATTCTACATCTTTTTCAAACAAAGTATAAGCTTTTAATAGTTGATGTATAGTATGAATCCTATCGCTGCTTTCAGAATAATGATTATAAAGAGTATCTTTTTTCTTCAGTTTATCTTCATCAGTTAATGAAGTATCGTGCTCAAGCTTACTTATTTCTGTTCCAAGATCAGGAAGAATAAAGAAGTCCTTTTCCAAACCGGTACCTTTTGCTAGCTCTTCTCTTCCTTTTTCAGTGAGGTCTATTGTATTATTCTTTTCATCAATAACAAAATATAATTCGTCATCTATAATGTACATATTCTTTGCTTTCTCACGGAGAAATTCCATCTCAGTTGACTGCATTAATTTCTTATTCACTGGTTCACTTAGTACTTTTGCTAGTCTGTTGTTCTTTGGTAAACCGCGGTACGCTCTAAGAATTGCAATTCCTGCCTGATTAATATCTTCCTTATTTTCACTGTTAAGAAGACCTTCCGCTTCCTGTACCAATTTTGCAACCAGGTTTAATTGAAGCCGGTATAGTCTTTCGACACGAGGCTTCATTTCATCAAATCTCTGATCATCAACTTCGACAGGGCCGGAAATAATTAATGGTGTTCTAGCTTCATCAATTAGCACTGAGTCAACTTCATCTACTATAGCATAATTATGCTTTCGCTGTACCTGGAATTCTTTCTCAACAGCCATATTATCTCTAAGATAATCAAAGCCGAATTCATTATTAGTTCCGTATGTAATATCGCAATTATAATAGCCTTTCCTTTGGTCTGGTTCCATTGTATTCAAAATTACACCGACTGTTAATCCATGGAACTTGAAGATCTCTCCCATCCATTCGCTGTCGCGTAATGCAAGGTAATCGTTAACTGTAACAAGATGTACTCCCCTTCCGGTCAATGCATTCAAATAAATTGGTAGCGTGGCAACCAGTGTTTTACCTTCGCCGGTAGCCATTTCTGCTATCTTCCCCTGATGAAGAACAATACCGCCTATCAACTGAACGTCGTAGGGAACCATATCCCAAGTTATTTTATTACCAGCAACAGTCCAGCTTTTCCCTACTAATCTTTGACAAGTCGATTTAACTACAGCAAATGCTTCGGGAAGTATTTCATCAAGAATATTTTCATATTGCTCATCAAGTTCATCATCTAGTTTTTCAATTTCTTCATATATCTGATGGGCATCAAATTCTTCATTAGATTGAAGTTGTGTTTTCACTTCTTCAATTTTTTGTCTTAATTCTGCAGTATAGTTTTGAATTTTATCTTTAAATTCCTGAGTTTTAGCCCTTAATTCATCATCTGATAAATCTTTTATTTTTTCATATTCTTCATTAATCTCGTCGATGATTGGCAACAGTAATTTCATATCTTTCTGCTGTTTATCTCCGAAGATTACTTTGATTAAATTTTTCATTTAAAAATGAATCTCCATTAGAATAATTGAGTTCAAAATTAACCATTGAAGCTCTGAAATGCAATTTAAGAAGTTTGGTATCATATTTTACATTTTCCATTTACAGTCATTTAATGTTAGTTTAGAGATTGAAAATAAAAATTTTTGTTGAAGTGATTCACTTAAAGAAAAATTATAAGCTTACTCAGGATTTTATCCATAAAATATTCGAACAATCAGCGGGATATGTTTCACCCGAGACTTTTGACCTGTTTATCCGGATGTTTGAATCCGAAATATCTCACCGGTATTTTTCCTTTAATTCCGAATCAAACCTGCTGAGAATTATTTTAGGAATATATGATAAATCGGCATTCTTAAATGAATGTATAAAATTCCCCAATTACATTGAAATATTGGTTTCGATTGCTTTAAATAGTAATTACCTAACGGATATTCTAGTTAGAAATCCTGAGTATTTTTATTGGATTATCAACCCTTCAACACTAAACGAAATACTGGAATATGAAAAGTTTTCAATTCAGATCAAAAATTCAATATCCGTATTCAAATCTTTTTCAGCTAAGGTTAATTCATTAAGAATTTTAAAACGTAAAGAAATGCTTAGAATTGGAGTAAAAGATATAATGGGAATCTCCAATCTTAAAGAAATTACAAATGAACTTTCAATTTTGGCAAATGTAATTACTGCCGAACTTTTTTCTATCTGCTATACAGAAATTCTTGTTAAATATTCACTAAGTAGTCTCGAGAACAAATATTGCCTGATTTCGCTCGGCAAACTCGGCGGTAATGAATTGAATTATAGCTCTGACATTGATTTGATTATATTTTTTGACGAAGACAAAACACTTCCTAACAAAAAATTCTACAGCGAAATCCTAACTGAAGCAATTTATCTTTTTATTGAAAGCGCTTCATCTATTTCAAGCTCTGGTTATTTATATAGAGTTGATTTCCGGCTGCGTCCAGACGGAAGAAATTCCCCTTTATGCAGAACCCTTCCGGAATACCTCAACTACTATGAGAGCCACGGCGAAGATTGGGAAAGACAGATGCTTATTAAAATGAATTTTTGCTTAGGTAGTTATTCACTTTATAAAGCCTTTGAAAGCTATATAAATTCTTTCGTTTACCCCCTTTCTTTCTCCACCCCACCGGTAGAACAGATAAATAAAATGAAAGATAATATTGAAAAGAATTTAACCGATGAAGAAAATATTAAATTAATTCCCGGGGGAATCAGAGATATCGAGTTTTCTGTCCAAGCACTTCAATTATTAAACGGCGGCAGAAACACATCTATTAAAACCCCAAATACTTTAGAAGCTACTGATAAATTATTTGACGCAGGATTACTTTCAAAAATCGAATATACTCTGCTGAAGGAAGCATATATTTTTTACCGCCGTATAGAGCACTTTCTCCAATTAATGAACGATTCACAGACTCATACAATCCCGGCCGAAGGTGAAATCCTTGAAAAATTAAGTGCCTTTTTGTCCTTTAAAAATCCATCGGAGTTTAAGCATTTTGTCTTTGAGAGACGAAAAGCAGTTAAAAAAGTATATTATTCAATTATGGGTTTAAAAAGTGAAACAACTAAAATGCTGGAATCCACATTAGAGATAAACTTTAAGAATAGATCTAAAGCTGTTAGCAATTTACAATTCCTTCGCGAAGGTAAAGGACTTCTAGGACATAAGCAGTTCGATAAGTCATGTACGGAAAGTTTTGTGAAACTGGAGAATGTTTTAATGGAGTATTTACGAACATCTACCATTCCTGATAATGTGCTTCAAAATTTCGTCCGCATTATAAGAAATGCTTCATTGCCGTCAGTGTGGTATAAAGAATTTGAGAATACTAAATTCTTTTTAATTTTTTTACAGATCTGTGAGTTTTCTCAGATGTCAATTGAATTATTCGCTGAAGATCAAGATTTAAGGGAACATTTCCTTACCAGAAAAGTATTCGAAAAAATAAACAATAAAAGCCTTACTGCCTTTAATGTCAGAAAAATATTATTTACTACTGCGGTTCAGTTCACACTTGGATTATTATCCTCATCTAAAGTATCTATAACTCTCAAGAAATATTTTATTCACATTATTCATGGTCTAGCAGAGAAAGAGTTGCCTGCAAAGATAAAAAGGACCGGATATCTTATCGCAGCAATGGGTAGTTTTGGCACCGGTGAGTTAACATTTACTTCAGATATCGATTTAATTTTTGCTGTTAAAAATTTAACTTTAACGCCTGATGTTCAAAAATATTTTCAAATCCTTTTGCAGAAGCTAAAGGAAAAACTGAAACCGTTCGAAGTAGACTGCAGGCTTCGGCCTGAAGGAAAAAACAGCAATATTATATGGGACATAGAAGGATATAAATATTATATAACTCATCGCGCTCGAACTTGGGAACTTCAGGCATTTACTAAGCTGGACTTCATATCTGGGAATATTAATATATTCAGCAATATTAACAGCTTGATAAAAAATAGGATATCTAGAATACCTTACAATAATATAAAGTACGATATACATGAAATGAGGTCTAAATTATATCCTCAGTTATCTTCTATTCATGTAAAAAGCTTTAACATTAAAAAAAGCAAAGGTGGGCTTTTGGATATCGAATTTATTATTCAATATTTAATTCTATCTAATAAAGGTTTATTCTCAAAATATAGGGGCAAAAGAGTCGACGTGATTTTAACCCGCCTTATAAAACATGATGAGAATTTAAGCAGCCTTCAAATCTTAAAAGATAATTTTATTTTTCTAAAAGAGTTTGAAATGACAATTCAAAATATTTTCAGCAGTTCATCTGGCTCAGTTACTTTAACTGACGAAAAGCTCTTTTCTATTTCAAAAAGAATGGAATTCAAATCCACAAAAGAGTTTAACGAAAAATTGTCTAGCGTAATTAAATTAAATCATTCCGCTTTTATAAAATATCTTGAAGGTTGAACTTGAATTTCCTTAAAAAATATTATGCTGTTTTAACCGGCATTTTCGTTTTCATAATATACTTAACTACTTTAGCCCCCTCTGTTGTCGAGATTGATTCCGGCGAGCTTTCAACAGTACAAGCGACTCTGGGAATTGCACATCCGACAGGATATCCTCTATTTACAATTCTCGGGCATATTTTCTATATTATTCCGCTACCGTTTTCAAAAATCTATCAATTAAATTTATTGACGGCCATTTGGTGTTCACTAGCAATAATGGTTTTTGTGTCTGTCTCAAAATTAGTGCTTGATAATACTAAGATCTTTGTACCGGTAAAATTTTATTCTCGTAATAAACCTCAAACTAAAGGGAAAAAGATAACAGAAGCTGTAAAGCCTGGAAAGAATAAACTTGAGATACCTGAAATAAAAAAATATCTGGGTGCTGTATTTGGAGGCTTAATTTTAGCTTTCGATAAAACATTCTGGATGCAGGGCACTTCAGTGGAGGTTTATTCTCTCCAGTTATTATTGTTTAGTTTAATTATTTTCTTCCTAGTTAAAGCATACATATTTCAAGATGTTCAAGGTAAGATTAAATTCTTTAATCCTTGGATGACCTTTGCATTTTTTCTTGCTTTGGGATTTACAAACCATATGACAACTTTATATATAATACCCGGTGCAGCTTATTTATTTTTCGATAAATATGGTTTTAATAAAAATAGCTTGCGCAGGATTTTCAATATGTTTGCAATTTTTATTCCGGTTCTTATTTTACTTTATGCATATTTACCGCTTCGTGCGATGCAAAATCCAATCTTAGATTGGGGTAATCCTGATAATTATACTAGATTTATGAGGCATATTGGGGGAGACCAATATCATGTTTGGCTCTTTTCATCAACTGCCGCGGCAGTAAAACAACTAAGCTATTTTATATCAAATTTACCCGGCGAATTTCTAACGAGCTTATTTATTTCTATTATTGGCCTTCTCTATGCTTATAAGGTAGCAAAAAAGTTTTTCATCTTTGCTTTAATTACATTTTTGTTTTCTCTTCTCTATTCAATTAATTATGACATTCATGACATTGACTCATACTTCCTCCTTACATATGTATCAATTTCATTTTTTGCTGTGTTTGGAGCTGTACAGCTTTTATCTATGTTAAAACATTCTAGACATCCTTATGCAACACCGGCAATATTAATTTCAATCTTTATTCTTGTTCAAATTTATTTTAATTATGCTGAAGATAATCAAAGCGATGTTTTTACATTTGAAGACTATACTAAAACGGTTCTTCATTATTGCAGCAAAAATTCAATTCTATTCAGTTATGAGTGGGATTATCTGGTTTCGCCTTCCCTTTATTTTCAATATGTAGAAAATTACAGGCCGGATGTAACCGTTGTTGATAAAGAACTACTTAGGCGCTCTTGGTATTATTACCAATTAAATAATGATCATCCTTATCTTCTAACTGGACTTCAACCTGTTGTAAAAGGTTTCTTAAATGCAGTAGCACCTTTCGAAAGCGGGGGAAGGTTTGATCCGAACTCCCTAGAATACTATTATAGAAAAATTATGACTGATTTAGTTGCATCTAATATAAATAAAAGAGATTTTTATATTGCTCCTGAGCTATTTGATAATGAAATGCAACGCGGCGAGTTTAGCTTGCCAAAAGGTTATACTTTGGTACCTGATGTTTTAATGTTCAAAGCCGTAAAAGGAAACAATTACATCCCGGCAGGCAACCCTAATTTCACGATTCGTTTTCCAAAAGTAAAAACTATCTATACTAATTTTATCGAACAGAATATAGGTTCTATGCTTGCCCGGCGAGCGCTCTACGAAATGCAGTTTGATAAAATTGACCGAGCAAAAATATACATCAGAAAAATTAAAAAAGATTTCCCGGATTATACCCTCCCGCAAGGGTTAGGTGAAGTCCTTGAAAAGTAAAGGAAAATTTTTGTCAAGGGAAATGATAACTCTAATTCACATTATTAAAATTGTAATTCAAGCTTATTCAAATTTATTCGCCTAATTATATTTCGAATAATTTTTCAGCATTCTATCTCCGATAGGCAATTTTAGCATTTGGAAATACTCAATTCATTCAAATGAGGCGATTTGGACTGTATGTTTATAAATTTATATTAAATTAAAGGTAATGTATTTAATTTGAAAAGCTGCCAAATGCATTGACTCACATCCCGTAAAACTTAAACTATTATATCCATACTTCTTATTTCGGTACATTCGCAAGCGTCAATTGTAAGCCAGGAAGCATTAGAAGATATAATACCCACATAGTTAAGCATATTGCAATGGGGATAGATAAATTATCATCAGCGAGTCCAAAAGATATATTTTCGATAATTGCTCCGACTGCAGAAGCTATAATCCCTATTAAGTATTCAACCGGCAGATTATTAATCTTAGGAGTAAATAAAACAACAATACTTGCGCTAATAAAAAATGCTAGTGTTCCTTCTAGGCTTTTCGCAAGAAATCTGTGCTTCCCAAATTTCCTTCCTATTAACGCTGCTGATGAATCACTGATTATAAGAATGGCAAATCCAGTTATGAAAAAAATTTTAGGGAAAATGACGGCGCAGATTAAAGCAGAAATTAAAACATAGGTGGCACCGTTCAAGTTTTTCTTTTTCTCATCAACCTCATGTCGTCGTAAAAGAAAACCAAAGATTGAATAAAATACCTTTCCCACTTGAGGATGAGAATATCTTGATATGTCCAGGATGACTGCTGCTGAAGACATTATACTTAAAATAATTATTGCTGCAGTTCTCGGTATAAAATAATAAACGATTGGAATAGTAAGTGAAGTGAGATGAATCAGCTTCCTTACTAATTCATCTCTATAGTTAATTGTCCCTTGATCAATTGGAGCCATCTGTCGGAGTAAATTCTTTCCCTTCTACGTTTTCCTTCTTTATTGGCTCTACCGCAGCTTGCTTACGCTGCTCCATTAATTTCTTCACATGTTCAGGGATCTCTTCAGGATTTTCCGATCCATTATTGCCTTCTTTTTTGACTGGCGGAAGAATTTCTCCATGGATAAGTTTATCAATCTCATCTGAATCTAGAATTTCTCTTTCCAGTAATTCCATCGAAAGCTTATGCAGTATATCAATATTATCAGTTAGAATTTTTTCAGCTCTTTCCATAGCAGAATTAACTATTCTTCTAACTTCATCATCAATTTCAATTGCTGTGCGCTCACTATAATCTCTATGCCTTTGAATTTCCCTGCCTAAGAAAATCTCTTCTTCTTTTGCGCCATAGCTTAAAGGGCCCAACGTATCGCTCATGCCCCACTCGCATACCATCTTGCGGGCAATATTAGTAGCCTTTTCTATATCGTTTCCTGCTCCGGTAGTATAATGGTTAAAGATTATTTTCTCTGCAGCCCTACCGCCTAATGCATAAGTAATTATAGCTTCCAGATATTCCTTTGAGTAAGTATGCTTCTCATCAATAGGCAAGTAGCTGGTAACTCCCAATGCTCTGCCTCTCGGTATAATTGTTACCTTATGTACTGGGTCTGCTTCAGGCAGCATTCTTGCAACAAGGACGTGTCCGATTTCATGGTAGGCAGTGGTTTTTTTCTCTTCCTCGGTAATGATTAAGCTCTTACGTTCCATCCCCATCATTACTTTGTCCTTGGCTTCCTCAAAATCAATCATCTCAACTTTTTTCTTGTTTTTTCTGGCCGCAAGAAGTGCAGCTTCGTTTACAAGATTTGCAAGTTCAGCACCTGCTAATCCGGGAGTACCTTTTGCAAGAACTTCAAGATTAACATTAGTTTCTAACGGAATATTCCGTGTATGTACTTTTAGAATGCCCTCACGGCCTTTAACATCCGGACGGTCAACAACGACTTGCCTGTCAAATCTTCCGGGTCTCAATAATGCCGGATCAAGAACATCAGGACGATTTGTAGCGGCTATAATAATTACACCGCTGTTTTGCTCAAATCCATCCATCTCAACTAACAACTGGTTAAGTGTCTGTTCACGTTCGTCGTGTCCTCCACCTAATCCTGCACCGCGATGCCTTCCTACTGCATCAATTTCATCGATAAAAATAATGCAAGGAGCATTCTTTTTTCCCTGTTCAAAAAGGTCTCTTACGCGGCTTGCACCGACACCTACAAACATTTCAACGAAATCCGCACCACTTATTGAGAAGAATGGGACTCCTGCTTCGCCTGCAACGGCACGGGCTAATAGAGTCTTTCCGGTTCCGGGAGGTCCCAGCAATAAAACTCCTCTTGGAATCTTTCCGCCAAGCTTTTGGAACTTGGTCGGTTCTTTTAGGAATTCAATAATTTCGTTCAATTCAAGCTTGGCTTCGTCTGCACCCGCCACATCTCTAAATGTAATTCTTTGTGCTGATTGAGTGATAAGTTTTGCTTTGCTTTTACCAAAAGAAAAAATACCACGGGTACCGCCGCCTGCCCCCTGCATACGGCGCATAATAATTATCCATACTGCTATTATTAAAATCCATGGAAGGAAACCTAATAAGATCTGCATCCATTCATTAGATTCTTTATCAAAAGTGTAGTTGATATTTTTCTGCTGCCACAGTATTTCTTGATCTTTAATTATTGGTTCAGGCATAAAGACCGAAATATATTTTACAGAAACATCTTTTCCGCTGACTGAAATTGTTTCTTGTGCTTTTAATTCACCTTTAAAAGTATAATCATTAACATCAGATTTTGTAATTGTAGCCTTAGATATTTCATCATTATTCAATAACTTGAGGTATTGAGGATATGATACATCCACATAATTTACGGAATTGGTTTTAAACAGCTGCATTATGATTACTGCTGCAACAATTACCGCACCCCACCCAAAAACCATCCTTATAATTCTTGACCAATCAAAATTATCATCAGGCCTGTTTTGCCCTCCGCCTCTTGAACCTTTAGGCGAAGGTCTGTTTTCATTATTATCAGACATATAAAATTTATTAAAATTATTTTCCATTTATTTTTTTAACTTTCCGTCATTCACTTAGGACATAAATACTTCTTAAGTTTCGGAATTTCTGTGCGTAATCTAAACCGTATCCTATTACAAACTTACTCGGAATTTTGAAACCAATATAATCAATTTTTACATTATATCTAAGACTATTCGGCTTTACCAATAAGGATACAACACTCATACTAGCCGGGCTATGGGGCGCTATTAAATCCTCAATAAATTTCATCGAAAGCCCCGAATCTACAATGTCTTCGACAATTATAATATCCCGCCCGTTTACATCGCAGCTAAGTTCTTTTATCAATTTAACTTTACCTGATGAAATTTTCTCATCACCATAACTCGACAATTTAAAAAAGTCAATTTCACAGTCTATTGTAACATTTTTTATTAGATCGGACAGAAATAAAAAAGCACCGTTAAGTACACCGATAAAAACCGGCACTTTCCCGTCAAAATTTTCAGAAATTTCCTTTCCGAGTACTTTTATTCTCTCTTGTAGATCTGCTTCCTTAATAAGTGGTATAAAAACATCTGTTCCTATTACAACTCTATCTTGTATGTAGTTATTTACTTCCGGCATAATTCAAAAACCTTTTTTGTATTGTTAGTAATTCTGAATCGGTCATCTATCCTTAATCCAACTACCCAAACAATTTTATTGCGGTACGTAAGGACAAGCTGCTCTTCTTTCTTTGAAGTAGGAATTTTCTGTTCGTTCAAAAAGTCGGAAATCTTTTTTGTGCCTTTGAAACCGAAAGGGACAAACCTATCCCCTGCTTTCCATCTTCTTAAAATAAAATTCCCTTTCAATTTATCTGCCGATATATATTCCTTTATTCCATTTCCCAAAAATTTTTCCGGTATTTTATTAAACAATTTTACTGAAAGTATCCGGTCATTAGTATTTACTTCATCTCCTTCATGCAGTGTTATTGCCTCGAATGTATCCTTTTCTTTATTCCGGCTTATCCTAATACTTACTCTCTCATTGAACGCTGTCAGATTATTCGATAAATTTATTTTTTTCCCTGGCTCTTTATTAATCAGATGAATTATATTTTTAATATCTCTAAATGTAAGTTGAACATTAAACTTATCTTCAACGGTATTTTTAAGGTAATAACTCCGTAATTCCTTGTCAATCAATCCAAAGCGTTTAATTTTAAATCTCAATTCATCATTTATGAACTCGAATGTCTTTCCTACTTCAACATCCTTTTTTTTTTCAATAAACGATAAAACACTCCTAAAGTTCTTGGAAGAGTTGAGAAGTGATTTTTCAAGTTCCGGATTAAGCCTTTCCTTAATTGATGGTATGATCTTAA
>Ga0075269_10000008_pt1 | contig 45312 bp, 24 predicted proteins | sample SF_Rice_5C_0N_10_FD_69773 | JGI IMG/M metagenome (GOLD analysis project Ga0075269, IMG submission 69773) | Rice paddy soil microbial communities from Twitchell Island, California, USA - SF_Rice_5C_0N_105 | ecosystem: Environmental > Terrestrial > Soil > Paddy field/soil | place: USA: Twitchell... | reverse complement strand
TAAAATAAATATGGAGGTTAATTAAAAAATTAGAAAGTGAAAAGGGTAAGGGAATAATGAAATATTATTTATCTGTTAAGATTCTCCTTAGTTAGTATTTAACACCAATTCTAGTTTCACCTTCAAGGATTAGCGGGATAAACACGTTTAGATCACTATTTATTAAAATAACATTCTTGGAGAGAGCATGAATAAACCTTTTACTATAATACAAATCTTTAGATTTCCTCTATCATTTTCAGATATTGAAATATAAAATTTAATGAGACCTAACAGTGCAATGTTTTATAACATTGGATACCTATCCATTTTAAAATTAATTAATAATTCAAGGAGGTTATATGAGAAAAGCTGATAAAAATAAGCTTTTGGTCATAGTTAGTATCAGCTTATTATTTTTCTTAGCCGGTTGCGTTGATACAGGAGTACAAGTTATTCCTAGTACAATAGATTTTACCAGTCAAGTTAAAATAATAAATTTAGCTGCTGGTATGGGCACGGCTAACGTATCATTGAAAACAGCATCCGGGAAGACAATTCCATTTAGTGCGATAGCATTTGGAAGTAAAAGCCCGTTGACAGCAGTTCCATCAGGCTCAGCGAAACTATATGTCACCTATACAACAGGCGGCCCGGATACAATTCAAGTTTTGGCCCAGACATATTATAAAATGAATTTTTTCATAGTCTCAGCAGATGGGAAAAAAGGATCGGTCGTAGCAAATCTCAGCAGATATATTCAATCTGCAGGAGATACAAGTATATATAAAAAGGGAGTAGCGCAGGTATCCTTTTTTAACGGTTCACCGGATGGTTCGCTTACATCAGTAAGCTCTGTTTTAGGCAGTGATACTTCAGCAATTGCATTAGAGTCTTCATTAGCAATGGGTGAAGGTTCAAGTACTTTTGTGGGATTAAAGCCGGGTAATTATAAATTTATTCTAACGGCTTCAGACGGTACCACCGATTCACAGACTATTGTAACTGCAAATCTTACAGAAAAGAATAGATATACAGTAATTGTATATGATAAGATGAGCAGTATAAAGAGTACAATATTAACCGACGATTAGAAAAAAGTTTAAAAATACGGAGGAAAAATATGTTTCGAAAATTTTTTATAATAATTGTATTATTCTCCCTGGTCGGTTCGGTTGGAATTGCCCAAACCACCGGAAGAATCATCGGTAAAGTAGTAGACGGGCAGACCGGAGAAGCTCTGGTTGGAGCCAACGTAATAGTAGTGGGGACTTCATTAGGTGCTGCTACCGATTTGAGCGGAGAATTTTTAATATCACAGGTACCCCCAGGACAATATAGTATCCGAGCAACATATATCGGATATCAAGATATCTTAATGAGGGGGATTAACGTAATTGCAGGTTTAACACAAACTGTAAACTTACAACTTTTGGCATCTGCAATTGCAACTAAAGAAGTAGTCGTAATTTCACAAAGACCATTAATTCAAAAAAGTGCAACGAATGCTATAAGGGTTGTTAATTCTGAAGATCTTGAATCATTACCGGTAAGAGCAATAAATGATGTAATTGCTTTGCAGCCGGGAGTTGTTCGTCAGAATGGTATTACTTATATAAGAGGAAGCCGAGCTGAAGAAACCGGCTATGTTTTAGAAGGTGCTGATGTAAAGAATTTAATAAGCAGCAACGGCGGATCAATTGTCAACGTAACTCCTGATGCTTTACAGGAAGTTATAGTGCAAGCAGGCGGATACACTGCGGAATTTGGTAATGCAAACGCCGGATTAATTCAGGAAGATTTCAAGACCGGAGCTGACCAATATAGATTTTCTGCAAGAGCAGAAACAGACAATTTCGGAAACTATCCGGGTGATAAATTTATGGGGACATATTCATACGGTTATTCCGATTATGTATTTACGGCAAGCGGCCCGTTAGTTTCCAATAAATTGAAATTGTTCTTATCCGGTGAAAATTATTTTGTAAGAGATTACACTCCGATGTTCTTTTACGGTAATCCTGCATCGTTTTCAGATGGTGCTTTGCTGGATACTACAAGAATATATGATACAGGAGCTTTAGGAGGTAATTCTAATGATTCTCAAATATTGAACTGGAAGGGTGGAAATATCGATGGCAGAATGCAGAACCGTTATACGATTAACGGTACAGCATTATTAGATATGAAGCCATTGCTAGTAAGATTAGCAGGTGCTTTTTCATCCCAGAGTCAAAGATCAAATAGCCCTGATATTGAAAATATATTTGATCTTCAAAGGCTGCAAATGCTCGACAATAATGATTTGATGCTGAATTTGAAGGGCACATACTTTTTAGCAGCAAACAGTTATGTAGAAGCAAATGTTAATTACTTAGATAGGCGTGCAAAATCATATGATCCATATTTCACAGATAATTATCTATCATACAGTGACAGCTTAGCCGCATCACAATACGGATGGCAATATCAGAATTACACTTCTGGCCCATCCAACTATGACTTTTATGGATTCCCATTTGCCAGGCCAGGTACCCAATTAACAGATTATGCAAAGAGCCATTGGAACAATATTGGCGCTTCGATTGCATTTACAACTCAAGTTGGGAAAAACGAACTTAAGGCTGGTGGGTCTTATCAACGCTGGACAATTAGAAACTACAGTATTATAAATGCAGGATCAATGCTAAATGGCCTTATGAACAACCCTGCAATTGCAGCTAATACAGATTCGCTGTCATATTATTTACAAAGTTCGGATTTCCGTTCGTTTAATAATTATGGGTTTGATCTATTCGGAAATGAAACAGATAATGCACCATACGCACCGAAACATCCAACTTTCGGATCCGGTTATGTACAGGATAGGATCGAAGTAAATGATTTGATTATTAATGCCGGATTGCGTTATGATTATATCGATATGGATAGCTGGAAATTTATTAATCCGGCTGATCCAGCTTATGATAATACAACAAAATTAATTCCAAGTAATTCAATTGAGAAAGGAAATACATATAGTTATATATCTCCTAGACTTGGATTTTCATTCCCAGTAACAGATAAAACCGTTTTTCATTTACAATACGGTAAATTTGTGCAGGCACCTGCATTAGATAATGCATATGCCGGAATACTTTCAATAGTAAGTCAGCTAAAAGCTAGTTATGCATTTACTAATCCGACAGCATACAATCCTGAACCAATAAGAACAACACAATATGAAATAGGTTTTACTCAGGAGGTTACTGACTTTGCAGCGCTGGATATAACGGCATTTTATAAAGATATAAAAGGACAGCTTCAATATTTATTCCAGCCTACAGTAGCTGGAGCAGTTGTTTCGCCTAATTATCCTACTCTTTCTAATCAGGACTTTTCTACGAATAAGGGAATAGAATTGAATTTAAGGATAAGAAGAATAGAAAGATTAAGAGCCGAGATAAACTATACTTATTCTGATGCAAGAGGTACAAACTCATTCTCTAACAGCGGATTCGGTTCAGTACAGGTAAATAATGAAGTACCTACAATCATATCTCCGTTAGATTATGATCAAACCCATCGCGGTTCAATAATGCTTGATTATAGATTTGGAAAAGATGACGGCGGTCCTATACTTCAGCAACTTGGATTGAATCTATTATTTTCATTTAACAGCGGGCATCCTTTCACACTGGCTCAATTTGTCGGTTTAGGCCAGAACTCAGCATGGACTGGCGGAATAATTGGAACAGACACGAGGGAAAGAAGACCTGACGGCCCAATAAATTCTGCTACAACACCCTGGGTATATCAATTAGACTTTCGCATCGATAAGACTGTCACAATCGCTAATTATGATTTCAACTTATACGTTTACGTTCAAAATGTACTCGATACTAAAAACGTAATAAACGTATATGAGAAAACTGGAAATGCATATGATGATGCATTCTTAAGTTCATCAGATGCTCAATCAATTATAAGTAAACCAAGGTATACCGATAGATTTGTTGATTTATACAGAGCGTTAAATCTTGGCAATAGACAAGCCGCAGAATATCAGAAAAGTCTTGATATGTTTGGTACACCTAGGCAGCTGCGAGCCGGTGTTTTGGTTAATTTTTAATTAGGAAGAAATTTAAGGTTACCTCATGAAAAATAAAAAATTGTGGAGGTCTTTTAATATGAGAAAATTTTATATAATAAGTACACTTTTATTTCTGTCATTCCTTTTAATTATGCCTGAAGGAATCTTGGCTAAAGGAAATGGTAAAAATAAGGGTTCAAAAAATACTAATATCCGGAAGGTTACTGCAGATCCCGATAATACTATTCTGGATATAAACAATATTACGAGCTGGATAAATAGTGCCGGTTTCATGCAGCCTCTTGTAGGAGGGTCCTGGAACGGGACATTCCCTAAAGGTACTGATGGAGTAATCTTTCAGGAAGGAATAGTTTGGGGAGGCCAGGTACATGATGGAGGATCTGAAATTGTAAGAGTAGGAGGTAATTCTTACTCTAACGGTACTACCTCACTTAGCAGAATATTTAGGGTAAGGCCGGATTATGCAACTGCAGATCTGTCTGATGATGCGTCAAACTTTTTTATGGAACCGCTAAGTCAAGTTACAACTGCTCAAATGGATGAACTTAGAATTCAATATGCAAAGGACTGGAAGGAATGGCCGGCTAATTTGGGCGCACCATATCAGGATGTAAATAATAACGGTACCTATGATCCGTCTATTGATATACCAGGAGTAACAGGCGCCTCACAAACTATTTGGTGTACATATGATGATAGAAACTCAAAAGACATTTATGGATCCGAGCCAATAGGTATGAAGGTAACAGAGACATTATGGGGCTATGCTGTCACAGGTCCTTTAAGCAGTGTTACATTTAAAAAAGTCGATTTAATTTATACAGGTACTACGAGTTCGCTGCCTAATTCTACAATTGATAGTATGTATATAACCCAATGGGCAGACCCTGATGTAGGAAATTCAACTGATGATTATGCCGGCAGTGATACTGCATTAAATTTAGGCTATGCATATAATTCAACCTCAACGGATATTGATTTTGCAGCATTAAATTTAGCTGTACCTGCGGTCGGATACGATTTCTTACAGGGAGTATCGCAATTTACAGGCAACTCAAATGATAGCGCATTGGTCAATTTGCAATGGAGAAAAGGTTACAAATATGTAAATGCTAAACCTATGAGCGGTTTCGAGTATTTTGCAGCCGGAGGTACATGGCAAGATCCTGACTTAAGTGTTTATGACGGTTCACTACAGTGGTATAACCTTCAAAGAGGTTCACTGCCTAGGCCGACATATCCTACTTATACAGCATTTCCTGCTAATGTAGTGGACTACACACCTGATGGGACATTTCTAGTTGACGGGGATCCTGTGCAAGGTTCAGGTAAACTTGACGGTTCTGTTGATGCATCGGGAGATAGAAGAATAATGGTTAACAATGGCCCTTTCACCATGAAGCTTAACGATACAGCAGAGGTTGTAGTTGCTTTAGTCGGCGGGGAAGGCAGTAATAATATCTCCAGCGTAGCAGTCTTAAAATATAATGACAGTTTTGCTCAGTTCGCATTTGACAGATTATTTAATATACCCCAGATACAAAAAGTTGATGCTAAAGGTATTGCATCAGATATGCAAGTTGTTTTGGATTGGGGAGAAAATAGTACAAGGATAGATCAACTGGAAAATCAGGACCATGCAGGATATGGGTTCGAAGGTTATAATGTTTACCAGTTGCCCACAGCTTCCTCATCATTATCCGACGCATATTTAATTGCAACTTATGATAAAGTTGACCTTGTAAAAGTAATTTTTGACAATGTTTTCGATGCGAGCACAGGATATGTAATAAATAAGCCTGTAATGTTCGGCGGGGATTTCGGAGTTAAGAGAGCTATTACAATAACTCAGGATTATTTAAATGGTACGCCATTAAGAAACGGACAAAGTTATTATTATGCTATAACAGCATATGCTTATTCCGATGCACAGGGAGTGGCTTTTCATGCATTAGAATCTCAGCCGACAATTGTCAGCATTATGCCTCATGCACTTGATCCAGGTGTTACAAGTCCAGAAATTGGAACTGCCTCGAATTCATTAGTAAAACATTCTGGTACAGCCGATGCTTCAGTTAACATTCAAGTAGTTGATCCATCCAAAGTAACCGGTCATCAATATCAAGTCTCTTTCCATAATGAAACCTTTCAACTTGGGGCAGATCAAGTATGGAAAGATATTACAGCAGCAAGCAAGAGATTAAGTAAAGTTAATGATCTTAGCGGATCTTCAATAACTTCTGCAGCAGCATGGAGTGAGAAAAAAGGTTCGGTTGATTTGCACTACACTGTAAATTTAGTTTCCTCCAATTATGATTATTGCGATGGAGTTGAAATAAAATTACCTGCGGGAGTTGTAATAGATTCTGCTTATCAACCCATAAGCAATTCTGACGGCTCAAATATAGCGTATACTTATGATCCCACAACAAACACACTATTCTATAGTGTTGTTAATAAAGACTCTCTAATAAACGGTGATTCTACTAATCGAACCGGAGCTGGTGTATTCGCTGGCGGAGAGGATATATTAATAATAGCCCATAATGTAAATTTACCTTTAGTAACGAGTTATCACATGTATGATGATAACTGGGGCGCAACATATGTCGACAGCGCTAACGGATTTCCAACAGGGCAGCTTATTGATGTAGCAGGTAGCGATACATTAAGCGGTCCTATTGCAAGCAAAATTATTGTTCAGCACCAATGGAATGTTAAAGATATTAGCACAGGATTAAATGTGGTTCAAAATCAAACAATATACAATGGTGTTGATTTATATGCCCCACAATATTATTTCGCTAGTACCGGATTATACGGCCCTGGCGGATCGACAGGAAATAATAATCAAAATGTCGGAGTGCCGGCAAACGTAATATTCGATGGTATTCAGGTAGCAGTTAACGGAAGTTATGTAGCTCCAACGACATTTGGAAGTGTATACTTGAACGGGAAAAAATTATCTCTTTCATCCGGCGAATATTATAACAGTAATTATATAATTACAGACTTTATATATTTTGGCTATGCTGATGGAACTGCTGCAGGCGGTTCTCTAGGTGCATATGTAAACGGCGGCAGCGGAACAACAGAGATTAGTCAATTGCAGCAGGACTATGAAGTTAGATTTACAGGCGTATTAGGAGATACGGTAGTAAACGGAGCGCAAATAAAAATTACAAAGTCGGGTGGTTCATACGCAACATTATTTGGTGCAACCGGATATAAACTTGCAAATCATCCATTAAACCCAAACCCAGGTAAAAATGATCCATTTTTAATTAGGATTCCATTTGAGGTTTGGAATATTGATAAGAACGAGCAGGTAAATCTATTGATCTGGGATCGCTCTAGTAATCCTGCCAATCCAGGTTTTGAAGTATGGAACACATCTAACAGAAACTACACTTGGGTTGTCAATACAAAATATAGTCCAACCGTAATAAATCCAGCTTCAAAAATAGTATCTGATAGTGCAACTTGGAATTGGGTTTTTTACAAGACTAATTTTACGACGGGTGACGTTATAAAAATAATTTATAATAACCCGCTTCAAGTAGGAAAAGATGCTTTTTCATTCACAATTCCTAAGTCCCAGTATTCTAGTGCTCTTGCTAAGCAGGATGTAGCTAAAATAAACGTATTCCCGAATCCTTATTACGGATATCAGGACAGAGAAACTTCCAGGGCAGGTAAATACGTTACGTTTAGCCATCTTCCTAACAGAGCTGTTATCAGGATATTTGATTTATCGGGAGTATTGGTAAAGACTATAAATAAAAATGACAATGCTTCGCAGTTCATAACCTGGAATCTGCAGAATGACAACAATTATCCGGTTGCAAGCGGAATTTATGTTGCCTATATAGATATGCCAGATTTAGGAACAACGAAAGTCTTGAAGTTAGCAATACTTCAGGAAGAGCAGATATTAAATGTGTATTAGCATTTGTTTAGGCATCCCGGTTTACCGGGGTGCCTCTAATAAAATAAAATTTTATATCGGAGGAAATTATGATTCAAATTAAAAGACTATTACTGACCATTATAATATCTGCTTGCATTGCAATGGAGGCATTTGGAGGTGGTCAAAACCGTGCTGGAACAAATGCCGCACCTGAATTAATGATTCCTGTTGGAAGCAGATATATAGCAATGGGAAGTTCAAACGTTGCCAATGTAGCCGGCTTAGAAGCAATCTACTGGAACCCTGCAGGAGTTGATCTTAGCACATCTAATGCTAATGCTTTATTCTCTTTCAGAAATTATTTCGCGGACATGAGCATGAGCTATGTTGCCGTCAGCGGCAGGCTAGGCGAAATCGGCTCAGTAGGTTTAGCTTTCAGATCATTAAACATCGGTAACATAAATGTAACTACCTTAGACCAGCCAGACGGAACCGGTGAAATAATTTCACCTTCATATTTTGTCGTTGGCCTTACTTATTCTAAACAATTAACCGATAGGATCTCCATAGGCGTAAATGCAAATCTTATCAGCGAAAACTGGGCTAGGGTAAACGCAACTGGTTTTGCATTTGATGCAGGTGTTGAATATACAGGTTTGCTAGAAGTTCCAAACTTAGCGTTAGGAGTTGTAGTAAAAAATCTTGGCGCTTCCATGAAATATGGAGGAAACGGCTTATGGGTTAAAGCAAATGACCCTGCAAGCGATAGAGGGCCAACTTATTTAGAGATCGGGCCTCAATCATCTGAGTTGCCTTCTCAAATTTCGCTTGGATTATCATATTCAAGAGTTATGAACGAAGAAAATAAATTATCTGTCTCAGGTTCTTTTGTTAATAACAATTATACCTATGATAATTATAATTTGGGCTTTGAATATTCGTATAAAGACTTATTGTACTTAAGAGGAGGTTATTTATATACACCTCAAGCTAATACAAATAATCCGAATATTTATCAAGGTTTTTCTGCCGGTATTGGCCTTAATCTAAGCAAGGTAAGCGGAATGGATCTTAGTGTGGATTATGCTTATATCCCGGTCAAATACTTTAATGCAGATAATTCATTTACTTTAAGGGTTGGCTTCTAGCTAATTAGATTATTTATTTAACCGTGCTTTTATTTTCATAATAAAATATGGATAGAGGCACGGTTTTTTAATATTATAATAGGTAAGACCGATATCTTCAATTTATTATTACCCTCTTTAAAGGCCCAACATAAATTATGATCATACTTAATGTTATAAAATATTTTAGACATAGGTAGAAATCATATAATTACTATCTGATTAAAGGCTTTCAATATATTCCTTCCTCTTGAATCTCACACACGGCTCAATTAACTTTTGTTAAAGAAAATCAATTAAATGCGGATTTATAAAAAGCAATGAGAAAGCCCGTTGAGAAAATTCTAATAATATTGTTCGTGATAGTTTTACTTCCTGCAATATTCTTTTCAGTTTATGAGATCAATTCTTTGAATGAAAATGAAAAAGTGATATACAATGTATATAGAAACGAATTGAAGGCTGCATTAGTTTCAATAAATATATATACAAACGATATTGTGAAAGATTGGCTCGAAAAATTAAGCTTGATAGTGGCGGAGCAAGGCTTAAACGGAATATTAGAAAAAGACCAATCAATAAAACAATTCCTAAAATTAAACTCAAATATTAAAACGATTATTTTAGGAAGTGATGTAAATATTAATATGATCGCATTCTATTCGCAACCTGGAAAGTATTTTAGCGATACTAAGATAGGGAAAATGATTGAAATAATAAGATTAAATGAATTAAATATTAAAAATTTATTAAACTCAAATCAAAATGGATTATTCAAAACAGGGATGTTAAAACTGGAAATTGATTCATCTAATGAATTAATTCTTTTCCCGCTCAACTATACAAAAGACCTGACTGATTTTTGCGGTATAATAATAGATACAGATAGTTTTTTAAAAACCATACTTAAACCCGAATTGGTCATTGCTGCCCAAAATGATTTTATAATTACCATAATCAAAAATGAGACAGGAGAATTGATATATTCGACTGGTGATAACGGTGATTCCGAAATTGAACAGAAAGAAAGCTTAAGCCTGCTTCCACAATTCTCAATTGGGATCATGATGAAGGGGCAGACAATCTCTGAACTGGTTAAAGACAGAAATAACAGGACACTAATCTTAATTGTTTTTGTAGATATATTATTATTAATAGGATTATGGTATGCTGTCAGAAATATTAAAGAGGAAATTGAATTGACTAAAATGAAAGCTGATTTCATCGCTAATGTATCTCATGAACTTAGAACGCCTCTATCTTTAATAAGCCTTTTTGCAGAAACACTAGTACTTGGCAGAGCACCATCTCCTGAAAAGCAAAAGGAATATCAGAAAATAATATTGGACGAGACAAGCCGGTTAAGCAGGATTGTAAATAAGATATTAAGCTTTTATGAAATTGAGGGAAACAAAAAGACATATCATTTTAAGCAGTTAGATTTAAACGAAATTGTAAGGAAAGTATTTGATACATATAGCTATCAATTAGAAAATTCAGGCTTTAGATATGATTTAAAAATATGCGATAATATTGCAATGATTGAAGGTGATGAGGAGTCATTAACCGAAGCATTTATAAACCTGGTAGACAATTCAATGAAATATAGTAAAGATAGAAAGGAGATCGAAATAGAAACGGTAACTTCTGATGAATTTGTTTATTTAAAAATAAAAGACAACGGAATAGGCATATCAGCACATAATATGAAAAAAATATTTGATAAGTTTTATAGGATACAAAATGGATTTGTGCATGAAACTAAAGGAGCAGGCTTGGGATTATCGATTGTTAAAAGCATCGTAACAGCACATAAAGGTGAAATTAAAGTGCAAAGTAGAGAAGGCGAAGGGAGCTGCTTTGAATTAATATTTAAAAGGCTAGAAGTAGAATAATAATATCTATTCAAATAGAACCTGTAATTATATCCGGTGAAAGGAAACTTCAAAGCGCAACAATAAAAGGATAATAAATGACTAAAATATTAATTATTGAAGATGAGCCGCAGATGGTAACCGGCTTAAAGGATAATTTTGAAATTGAAGGGTATCAAGTTGATACCGCAAAAGATGGTGAGAAGGGATTAAAGAAAATACTAGACGGGAGCTATGACCTGATAGTTCTTGATATAATGCTTCCTAATATCTCGGGTTTTGAAATATGTAAAACAGTTAGAAAAAATGGAGACAACACACCAATAATTATGTTAACAGCACGCGGTGAAGAGATTGATAAAGTTCTTGGGCTTGAACTTGGGGCAGATGATTATTTAACAAAACCTTTTAGCATAAGGGAACTTATTGCACGTGTCAAAGCAGTCTTGAGGCGCAGGGGCGATTCAGATCAAGCAATTAGTAAAAAATCATCAATAACAATCGGTAAACTTAGAGTGAATTTCTCAACATATAATGCTTTTGACCAAGAAGGTAAAGTAGAAATGTCGCATAAGGAATTTGAAATATTAAATTTCTTATGGAGCAAGCGAAACACTACGGTTAGCCGGGATGAGATACTAAGAATAATATGGGGATTTGATGAAAGTCCAACAACCCGGACAGTAGATAATTTTATTGTAAAGCTTCGACAAAAGATTGAAACAAATCCGAACAAGCCTCAGACAATATTAACAGTTCACGGTATTGGGTACAAACTAATTAATTGAATATTAATAAAATAGAGTACAAAAATATTAACACTTTACTAGCCTTATTTTCCATTTCTAATTAAAGATAATATATTCAATATTTTACATCTCCTACTTCTTCACCAATACTTAATTATTCATAATTAATGATTTAGATCAGCGGAGCATTTAATTTTTTTCAATTTGTTGTGTAAATCAACCAAAATCGTGCCGTGACAATATTTTACAACACATTACATTTTAATGACAATGGGAAGTAATTAACTTTCTATTTTTTTTGAAATAATTAAAGAAATTATTGCAAATTTTGTTAAATACAGAAGATCAATTAAGCAAAAGAAAAATGTTGATAGAAAGAGTAATATTTTCTATCGTAATCAATATTTGGTGCAAAACAAAAGCTAACCGTTTTACATCGTGTATTAATAATACAATATTAAATAACACTGCACAAACTATGGAGAGAATATGAGAAAAATTGTTACAATCTTTACCCATTTATTTCACCTCTCATTGTTAAGTAATTAAATCAAAGATTAATTTATTAATTAAAATGTCGTATTCGGCAGTTTAAAATATTTTTAAATAATTCACTTAAGGAGGTTATATGCATTATTATAGAGATACCGGGAAAAGAAATCTGTTAACCGGTATTTATCTAAATAAAATTCTTACCGACGATTTTATAAAAGTTTAATAATTAATGGAGAAAAGAATTATGTTCCGAAAATTTTTTACCGTAATAGTATGCGCATTACTGGTCGTCCCCTTTGCAGCCGCTCAGACGACCGGTAGAATCACCGGCAAGGTAGTTGACTTACAAACCGGTGAGCCATTAGTCGGGGCTAACGTTCTAGTAGTAGGAACCACATTCGGTGCAGCTACAGATGTTAACGGAGATTATTCAATTAGTCACCTGGATCCTGGAGTCTACGTTTTAAAGGCTTCTTATATAGGATACAAATCAGTAACAATTTCAAATTTGCGTGTAAATGCTGCACTAGCAACTGCTGCAGATTTTAGATTGCCCTCTCAAGGAGTTTCTGTAGGTGAAGTTCAGATTGTTGCACAGAGGCCACTTGTAAATCCTAGCAACACCAATGCTATTCGAACTACGACAACAGAGCAAATTCAATCATTACCTGTTCGAGGTATTGATAATATTGTAGCTCTAACGCCAGGTGTAGTTAGTCAGGATAATGTACTATATATAAGAGGCGGCCGTCAGGATGAAGTAGGTTATTACCTTGAAGGCACAAATGTTACAAACCCGATGGCGAGTCTTGACAACGGACCTCACCATAGTGCTGAACAGGTCACAATACCTCAGGATGCTTTAGAAGAAATACAAGTTCAGGCAGGCGGTTATACTGCTGAATTCGGAGGTGCCAATGCAGGTATAGTTAAGACACAATTAAAAACCGGCGGATCTCAGCTAAAAGCCAGTATGCAGTATATTACTGATAACTGGACATTCAAAAACAGCAAAAATAGATATAATGGTTCTCAGAACTTAGGAGTTTATTCTTACGGTTATAATGATTTTACTGCCTCTGTAAGCGGGCCTTTGTTTGGTAACCATGTAAAACTATTCGGCTTATTTGACAATTTATCTCAATTAGATGCTAATCCTGTTTGGGGATTTAACGGATTTAATCTCGGCACCGTCGCCGACGGGATTACCCCGGGTGATACTGTGAATTTAAAATTCCCGGGAGGACCTGTTCCAGGCAACGGTTCTAACCAATACAGTGGTGTTGCTACATTGACATTCGATTTTAATCCGACAATAGTCAGGTTCATTGGAACATATACAACCAACACTGCTAGAGTAGGCGGCGGTACTTTTACTATGTTTGATAATAACCGCTTACCTATCCAAGCAACACAAAACGGTGATTTCGGATTAAAACTTACACAAATTTTAAGCCCTGATGCTTATATTGAAGCAAATGCTAGCTATGTATTTAATCAAGGGAAAACTTATGACCCGCAATTAGGTGATAATTTCTTTGCGTATGGCGACAGCGCTGCTAATACAAACGCCGGAGTACCCTGGTATCGCAGATCCTTAGAGAAAGAATACGGACGATATATTACTCCAGTTCCCTATCAATTGTTTTCTACATTCTCATTCGCTGCACCAAATCAGGTACTAGCAAGCTTCAGCAAATTTCAAAATGAAAATTTGGACTTAAGTGCTGCTTTCACTGATCAATTAAATAAGGCTAATTCTTTCAAAGTTGGCGGTGAACTTCAAATGATGACAATTAGAAGTTATTCGCCTGTTGCTGCAGGTCAAAATTTAGCACAGCAAAAGGCATCGAATCCAAATGAATCATGGCAGCAAATTTTAATTAAAGACGGTGTTAATAATTATGGTTATGATGTTTTAGGTAATTCTTACAGCGGATCTTCAAATTACTCTAACGGTTCGATTGCACCGCATAGGCCAATCTTTGCCGGCGTTTATGTCCAAGATAGATTACAATATAAAAACCTTATAGTTAATGCCGGATTAAGATACGACTATATAAATACAGATAATTATACCTTTGCAGATCCATTACATCCTAATAAAGTTTATGATGCTTCAACACTTAATGTAGTAAATCCTTCAGGCTTAGTGAAAGATCCTGCATTTAGTTCACTCAGCCCAAGACTTGGTTTTTCGTTCCCAATTACTGATGTTACTGTTTTTCATGCTCAGTATGGAAAATTTGTTCAGCAGCCTAGTTTGAACGATCTATATGCAAGCCCTTACTTGGTAGCTTTCTTTATAAATCCAAATACCGGATTTTTCAATTTAACTCCATTCGGACTGAATTTAAGGCCTACAAGAACTACGCAATATGAAATCGGATTTACTCAGCAGATTGGAGATATAGCATCAGTTGATATTACAGCTTATTATAAAGACATATCTAATCAAGTTGTATTCGGCCAGCAATCAGTTGATGCATCAACAGGATGGAGGCCATATCAAATTCTAGCTAACGGTGACTATGCAACCACACAAGGTATCGAAATTGCCTTTAATATGAGAAGAACTCAAAGATTTATGGTCAATGGTTCTTTCTCCTATTCTAATGCAAGAGGTACGGGAGATAACCCATTTTCAGATGCGGGTGAATTCGGTGCTGCTGTCCAGAATATAATTTATATTCCGCAGTATATTGTCCCTCTCTCATACAATCATTCATTAACCGGAAATCTGAACATAGACTATAGATTCGGGAAAGATGATGGCCCTTCAATATTACATCAGTTCGGGGCATCGTTATTATTGACTTTTTCAAGCGGACATCCTTATACGCTTGGTACGCTTAAAACTCCGGGAACAAGCAATCCAAATACAACTGTAATTGATACAAGAAACAGATATGCAATCGAACCTCTTAATTCATCAGTTACGCCTTCAAACTTCGATGTAGATTTAAATATCGATAAGGGTATTGATATATCAGATAATTTTTCTGCTGATATTTTTGTTCAAGTTATCAATTTATTCAACTCACAAAATGTTGAAGATGTATTCTCCAATACCGGTTCAGCTCAAACAAATGCCTACTTAACAAATCCGAACCTTACGGGTTATAAGCAGGTACAAAAATACGGTCCTCAATATTCTCAAGTTTATCAAGCATTAAGCTTAGAGTACGCAGGTTTATACGGGGCTCCGCGTCAAATTAGACTTGGAATTCGTTTAGAATACTGATAGATGATTTGGCAAGAATATAAATAAAATTTAGGAGTTTAAAATGAAGTTCAAAAACAATAAATCTAAATATATATTGATTCTGAGCGTTGTCTTTCTGTTCTTTTTGCCTAGCGCTATCAGTGCAAGAGGGAATGGAAATAAATCACGCAAAATAGCAAAGACAGCAGCAGGCCAGGTAGGCACTGCTACTTTGGATATTAACAACATAAACGCTTTGCAATCTAATGTCGGTTATAGTGATTATAACCCTAACTCGAACCTCGAAGGTACCGAGTTTCCTAAAGGAACTGGTAAGAACGATGTGTTCGAAGGAGGCTTTTTGTGGGGCGGCTACGTCGCTGGAGATCCTCAAGTTAGGGTAGGCGGTTCTGCATATATCTCCGGCCTGGAAGCCGGTCCTATTTTAGCAAACGGTAAGGCGGCAGATCCTTCGGATCCTAATTGGTCAATTTATAGGGTTCGCCCCGATGTATATCCAGGCGGCTCGTCTGTTGATCTCAGCGGTGATGCTGCATCAACAAATTATTGGAATCCTTCGAGCCCTCTAACTGCAGATCAAATAAGAGCACAATATGAACATGACTGGACATACTGGCCAGCTCATGGTAATCCGAATGCTCCTGATCTAGGCGCTCCGTTTACCGATGTTAACCATGACGGTAAATATGAACCTAGCATTGATATTCCAGGTTTTCCAGGTGCTGATCAAACAATTTTTTACGTAGCCAATGATGAAGATCCTAGTTTAACAAACGGTCTTTATGGTACTCAGCCTTTAGGAATTGAAGTACATGTAACCATGTGGGCTTATGCTCAAACTGGTGCTTTAGGAGATATGTATTTTAAGAAATGGCAGATCTTTAACAAAGGGTATCAGAAATATACAATTGACAGCATGTTCGTTTCCTATTGGACTGACGTCGATTTAGGATTTGCAGGTGATGACCTTTATGGAAGTGATACTACTTTAAGTATGGCCTATTTTTATAACGGCGAACCTACAGATGCAACTTATGCACCGCTTCCACCGCCGGCTATTGGGTTTGACTTCTTTGAAGGCCCTAGAGTAACCGGCTCACCAACTGATTCCGCAATATATAATGGCCAGGTCTTGCACGGATATAAAAACCTACCTATGACTGCTTCGTATTTCTTTGTTAACGGAGATGCTAACTTCGGCGATCCGCCGCAGGGCACTCCTTCCGGATCCACCCAATTCTATCATTTCTTTAATGGTGAATATGGTTTATCCGGCGTACCATTTAAAGATCCGAACGGCAATGTTACTAAATTTGCTTTCCCCGGCAATCCAGTAACCGGAACAGGATGGATTGATGGGCAAACATTACCTCCGGGTGATAGACGAGGCGGTATGGCTTCAGGCCCATTTACAATGGCGCCAGGTGATACTCAGGAAGTTGTTGTTGCGGAAATAAGTGCAGGTGCTGTTCCAAGTGTAAATTATCTACAAGCTATTTCGCTGTTAAAAGAATATGATCAGACTGCACAAAGCGCATATAATCATTTCTTCAATTTACCAGCTGCTCCTTCCGCACCTTCGATTACCGCTACTCCTTTAAGCAATAAAATAGTTCTTAGTTGGGGTGATAATCAGGCAAAAGTAAAAGCTACAGAAACAACTGTTATTTCTGATGAATTAGACGGCGGTCAATTTAAATTCGAAGGATATAATGTTTATCAGCTCCCTTATTTCGGAGCCACAAGGGATCAGGCAAAATTAGTAGCAACCTTTGATGTTATAGACGGAATTACTGCTATTCCTTTTACGGATCCTGTTACCAGAACTGTAGAACCAAGTATAGCAATTCAGAGTGGAAATGATTCTGGTGTTCAAAGGTACTTTGTAGATTCTATAGATGCATTTAATGGAAATAAACCGTTAAACAATGGATCTCCTTATTATTTTGCAGTTACTGCATATAGTTATAATCCGATTGGAATCCCGCAATCATTGGAAAATCCAATTTCAATTATTACAGTTGTACCACAGGGAGCGCCTCCCGGTGTTTCTCAATCAACTGAAGGTAATCTCGCAAAATCAAGTGTAGCTCATAGCGGTCTTGCAGATGCATCGGTTAGTGTAAATGTAGTCAATCCTTATCAAGTAACCGGAGATAAGTATCAGGTATTATTCCACACAGAAACTTATTCGCTTGGCTCTGATGCTAAATGGACTGACATTACAGCAGCCAGCAAGCGAATGGGTAAAGTTCAGGACTTGACCGGTTCATCCTTAGCAACAACCGCTGCTTATGGTGAGGCTAAAGGAACTGTTGATTTACACTATTTAGTGAATGTGGTTTCCGCAAATTATGATTACTGCGATGGAGTTGAAATAAAATTACCTGCTGGAGTAACTTTAGATAGTGCATTTGATCCAATAAGCAATAATACTGGTTCTCCTATACCGTATGTATATAATAAAAATACAAACACTCTATTCTATAGTACGATTAATAAAGATTCTCTAATAAGCGGAGATTCTTTAATTCGAAGCGGTAATGGTGTATTCGCCGGAGGCGAAGATATAAAAATTGTTGTTCGCGGTGTAACATTACCTTTGATGACAAATTACACTATGTATGATGATAATTTTGGTGCAACATATGTCGACTCGGCTGCAGGCTTCCCGTTTGGTAGACTTGTTGACATTTCGGGTACTGACACTCTAACGGTTGTTGCTAAGCAGGTAATTACACAAAAGCAATGGGACGTAAAGGATGCGGCTTCTGGCAATTTAGTACTAAAAAACCAAACTATAATTAGCGGCCAGGATATATATGCTCCTCAATCTTATTTTTCACAGACCGGCTTGTACGGGCCTGGCGGTTCTTCAGGAAGTCAAACTTCAAATGTTGGTAGCGCTGCTAATGTAACGTTTAATGGTATTCAGATTACGTTAAACGGAAGTTATACTGCTCCTACAACTATAAGTAAAATCATAAAGAAGGTCAGCTCAAATTCCACATATGATATTGAAGATTTTGTTGCATTCGGTTTTTCTGATGGAACTGCAGCAGCTTCTCTTCCTAGTTATAATGGAAATGTTCCAGCCGGTGTTCCTTTATCTGACATAAATGATTTGCAGCAAGATTATGAAATAAAATGGACTGGTATTACAGGAGATACTACAATAAATGGTCACACTGTAGTAATAACAAAATCAGGTGGCTCATATGCAACTTTATTTGGTGCAAGCCATTATTCCATCGCAAATCATCCTTTGAATCCAAAACCAGGTTCAACAGATCCATTTTTAATCCGGATCCCATTCGAAGTCTGGAATATTGATAAGAATGAACAGGTTAATTTGTTGGTTTATGACAGGAACTATTATGCTCTTAACGATCCAACTAAGGATGGATTTAGTGTTTGGGACAATCTTATCGATCCAAAAAGTGGCGGCGGTAATAGAGTATATACATGGGTTGTAAACACTAAGTATTCACCTACAGTTATATTACCTACATCATCCGTAGTAAAGGATAGTGCTACATGGAACTGGGTATTTTTTACATCAACATTTACAACTGGTGATGATATAAAGATAATTTATAACAATCCTATACAAATGGGAAAGGATACATTTACCTTTAACACCCAAAAGACTGATACTTCAATGGCTCAAGCTAAGCTGGATGTTAACCAGATAAATGTTTTCCCGAATCCATATTACGGTGTAAATTATCTTGAAACAACCAAGTATAACAGGTTTGTAACCTTTAGTCACCTGCCAACCACAGCGACTATAAGGATATTTAATCTTGCGGGAACAATGATAAGGACCATAAATCATTCCGGTGGTACTTTCGAGCAATGGAATTTGACCAATGAAGCCAGTTTGCCTGTAGCAAGCGGATTGTATATAGCGTACATAGATATGCCTCAACTAGGAACTACGAAGATACTTAAGTTCGCTATCATACAAGAACAGCAAATTCCAGATCATTTTTAATGAAGTTTAAACTCAAGGAGTAAAAATGAAAATTGCAATAAAAATTTTAGTAATAGCTGCTATATCCTTATTAGGTTTCAACAGCGCAATTGCCGGCGGCGGTACCAGAAATGGTACCGGCGGGGCTACTGAGCTATTGATCCCGGTAGGCGCTTCAAGCATTGCCCTTTCTGGCGCTAATATTTCTACTATATCCGGTATTGATGCATTATATTGGAATCCGGCAGGCGCATCTCATATGTCAAACTCTGCAACTGCTCTGTTCTCTCACATGAATTACATAGCAGATATCGGTATAGAATATGGCGCTGTTTCAGCTAACTTCTCAGGTTTCGGAGTTGTTTCTTTATCACTTAAATCTTTAAGTGTAGGGTCAATTCCGATTACAACTAATGAGCAGCCTGATGGAACAGGGCAAACATATACACCTCAATTCTTAGTTGCAGGAGCTACATATTCGCGTGAGCTGACAGATAGAATCGCAATTGGCTTGACTGCAAACTTTATATCCGAAACTATCGATCAAGTTAGTGCAACAGGTGTTGCTTTTAATGCCGGTTTACAATATCAAAATCTTGGCGATATTAACGGCTTAAGCTTCGGTTTAGTAATCAAAAATATCGGCCCTCAAATGACATACAGCGGCCCTGGACTTTTAGTTCAAGCATCGCCTACTGGTTCTACTTCAGATCCATCGGTGTCGTATAATCGTCCGCCTAGCTTTTATGCTATAAATTCGGCGGCGTTCGATTTACCATCTTCATTTGAAATCGGTTTTGGATATAACCCTCAGCTTGATGAAACAAATATGCTTCATTTATCGGCAGACTATCAAAACAATAACTTCTCCGGTGATGTTTATAATATCGGAGCTGAATACGGTTATAACAAAACATTTTTCTTAAGGGCAGGTTATTCATTGTCACCGTCTAATCAAGATCCTAATTATATATATGGATTATCTCTTGGTGCCGGTATCTCTTATAACTTAGGAAGTGTTGATTTACATGTTGATTATGCTTATAGAACTACTAAGTACTTCAACGGTAATCACATTTTCTCACTTGCTTTAGGATTCTAAGTAACAAATAGGTTATTGTTACTTTTTGCCGTGCAGTTTTTACTGCACGGTTTTATATCCTCACCACATAAGGGCAGTGGTGAGGTTTTTTATTTTTTATCCGGTATTTCTGACACCCGCCGCTATTCCGTTAACTGTTGAACGGAGCAGCAGAAGTAATTTCTCTCTCTCAGCTTTAGGCAGGTTCTCTTGCCTGAATTTTTTTATGAATTTAATTTGAATAAAACTGATCGGATCAATATAGGGGTTGCGAAGAAATAATGAACGCTGAAGTGACTTATCATGGTCTAAAAGATTTTCTTCTCCTGTAATGTTTTGTATAGCTTTGCGAGAGAGCTCGAATTCTTTATTTATTAAATTGAATATTTTCTTTGCAGAGCTTTTGCCCGGAAGCAGAGAAAGATATTCTTTCCCAATTATCATGTCGGTTTTTACTAATACCATTTCAAGATTCGAAACAAGTACCTGAAAGAATTCCCATTCAGAGTACATCACCCTAATTTCTTCCCAGGTGGTTAGTTTTTTATCTATACACTGCATTACTGCAGAACCGAACCCGTACCAGCCTGAAATTGTCTGCCTGTTTTGAGTCCATGAAAATACCCATGGGATTGCTCGTAAATTCCTGATGTCCTTGCTCTTATTCCGGGAAGAAGGACGGGAGCCGATCTCAATATGCTCTATTATGTCAATCGGAGTAACTGTCCTAAAGTATTCCAAGAAATTAGGATGATTTAGTAATCCCCTGTATATCTTAAAAGCATTTTCGGAGATATTCTCAAATGTATTTTTATATAAGTTAAACTTATCATCATTCTTTTTAAGTTTTGAATTCACAGTTGTTATTAAAACAGCTGAAGCCATCAGTTCCAGGCTTCTCTTAGCAATTTCAGGTATTAAATATTTTGATGAAATCATCTCACCTTGCTCGGTAATTTTTATTTTACCTTCAATTGTGCCCTTTGGCTGAGCAAGTATTGATGGATTAACAGGACCACCGCCGCGTGAAGTGCTGCCCCCTCTGCCATGGAATAAGATTAGCTCTATTCCTTTTCCATCGCAAAGGATTTTTAAATTTGTCTGTGCTTTATATAGCTCAAAACTAGATGTAACTATTCCTCCGTCTTTATTGCTGTCTGAATAACCGATCATTATTTTCTGCATATTCTTTCTCAGTTTTAAATGCTTCGAATATGCTCGATTTTCAAAGAGATCTCCCATTATCAAATCAGCATCTCTGAGATCAAAAATAGTTTCGAAGAGTGGGAGGATGTCGAGCTGGGACTCAAGTATCTCTCCGTGTTTAACGGTAATAAGGCCGGCTTCTTTTGCAAGTGTAACAGCAATTAAAACATCACTTACAGAAGCACAATTGCTTATTATAAAATCGTTACATGCGTTTGGTGCTACATTTTCTTTCCCCCATTTAATTACTCCGAACTCCTCAATTATCCGGAGTGTTGAATCGCTAAATTTGGTGAAATTATTTTTAAGAGGCCTAGCAAGTAATATTTCGCTAGTTAATAATTTAATTTTATCTATTTCATCAAGCGAGTTAAAATCCTGGCAAACTTCGGTAAAATTGAAAATTTCATTTATAGCTGCTCTTAATTGATATGCATTTTGGCGGATATCCAGTGCAGTTAAACGAAAACCAAAAGTCTTCACTTTATATATAAAGGGGAGCAAAATAACATCTGCAATTATCTTCCCCTTGTTTGTAGAAAGACTATTATATATTAAATATAAATCATCTAAGAATTCGATCATATTATTATAGCCTAGCTTAGTATTTTGCTTTGTTTCCTCAAGCTTAAGAGAGATAATTAAGAGCTTCGACCTGTAAATCTCAGTAGGATCTCGCAAAACCGATTCTGATTTATCGAGATTAAAAAGGCCGCTCTCAAATGAGACTGATTTCTCTAATTCTTTACTAACTGAAACAATATTGTCTGAAGTGCTAATTGACGAATAAAGGTTATCCAGATCAAGCTGATACAAGCTGATAATCTGTCTCTTATTATTAACCAAAGTTTCCTTAGATATTTCAGGAGTAACAAAAGGATGCCCATCCCTATCTCCTCCCATCCATGAACCGAATTTAATGATTGCGGGAGAAGGCAGGTCAATATCGTAAATAAGCCTTAGATGCCTGTTAAATGTCAAATAGAATTCGGGTATCAGATCATAAAGAACTTCTTTAAAGAAAAACAGCCCGTTCTGTATTTCATCTTTGACTGTGACTTTATGAAACCTAATTTCATTCGACTGCCAAAGTAGAGTAATTTCCGTCTGCAGCTTTTGATTAGTTTCTTCGATTTCCTCTTTTGTATTTACAGCAATTTCGCGCTTCAGCAAAAGCTTACTTATTCTTAACACTTTTCTTAAAATTGTCTGCCGGGTTGCTTCTGTAGGATGGGCTGTAAATACCGGAATTATTTCGATCCTATTCAATGAGTCCATGATTAAATCAGCCCTGATTTTCATTTCTTTCAAACAAGCCAACGCATTTGCGAGTGAACCTGCTTGATATGGGTTATCATGCAGTTCATTATTCCTTTGAACTCTTATTCTATGCACCTCATCGGCAGCATTTACTAATATAAAATAAATAGAAAAAGCCTTAACTACTTTATAAGCTTTTTCAACACTAAGCGAATTGATAACTGTAACGATGTCGGTCCTTGTCTTTTCACTGAATTCATTACGCAGTAGTTTTGTGAGTGCCCTTAGTTTTTCTACAGTTTCATAAATATTATTCCCGGCTTGTTCTTTCAGAACGATACCCAGCATAATACCTAATTCTTTGATATCTCTTTTTAAAGGAGCATCCTGCTTTCTGTCTTCAATTAATTTAATCTGTTCGTTGCTCATATTAATCTTTGTAATTGTCAATGTATTATACAAAAATCAGGCTAAGGCATAAGTGACTTAGTTCGCCCATAATAAGAATATATAATCCGGCCGTGAATAATAGGGTTCAATTATTTGTTTTTTAAACTTATTCTATCCTTATCCCAGTAAATTTTCTATATTAAAGAGATCATTTATTATTATGAATGAAGGGAAAATTAAACTAAGAATTCCGCCGCTTCTTTCAGGATATGGCTTAAAGAAAGAGAAAAAGTATGAGTTGGCAAAGTAGCATCAATCAAAATTCTATATTAAACGTCCAAATATGCAAAATTAAGATCATTTCATAATTATTTATTATGCGGGTCACTTTAGAAAAATAAATACTGAATACCATGATATTATTATTTATTTTTTCATACAACTATTTTTATTTTTATTATAATCGGGAAATTAATATGAAACGTATTCTTCTTTTAGCTCTTCCTTTGTTAACTTTTCTATATTTCGGCTGCGGTTCAACTCCCGAAACTATAAATGTGGTTTCTAAAAAATACAATCCTACTTTTGCTGCAAAGGCAAATGAATTTAAATATGATTTTGCAAGCGGAATATTTAATTTCAAAATACCGGAAGGGACAAAGGTAGACACGCTTCAAATTGATTCTGTATCAAAAAAAATATTGATTAAGCTGAATCGGAACTTCGGCTATATTCCATTCAGGGAAGACAATGTTAAAGAAATGTATTCTACTGTCAAAAAGTATTTCGGCAGCGGATTCGAAGATTATACGTTTACTCTGGAGACTCAGAACCACCCGATCCAATTTTTTATCCCGAACTACTATAGAGATAACCGCACAGAGTATGATACAAAACGGCTTCCTTCCAAAGAAGAACAGCGGCCGGCACCTATAGTTCAGAATATCAGCAAGAATATTGAGCCTTCAAACGGATTATACGATAGAAATATTGTTGTATGGCCGAGCCACGGCTGGTATTATAATAACTCTGAAGGCCGTTGGGAATGGCAGAGGCCACGATTGTTCCAAACTGTAGAAGATAAACTAACTTTATCTTTTGTAGTCCCGTATTTAATACCGATGCTTGAAAATGCTGGCGCAAATGTTTTTGATCCCCGCGAAAGAGATATCCAAATAAATTCAGTCGTTGTTGATAATGATACTCCTTCGGATATTAAACTTAAACATTATGTTGAAAAGAGCACCGATAAAGCGCATCGCTGGAAGACAAGCGATCATACAGGCTTCGCGGTAGGCAATCCGCCTTATCCTACTGACTTTAATCCCTTCCAAAAAGGAACCGGCAGAATTGTAAAAACGGATGCCTCCGGATCTGCTTCTGTTAGCTGGATTCCCAGTATACCCAAAACTGGAAATTATGCTGTTTATGTCTCTTATGAGACTTCAAGTGAAAGCGTATCAGATGCACACTATTCTGTCTATCATGAAGGAATTAAAACAGATTTTAAAGTCAATCAGCAGATCGGCGGAAATACTTGGATTTATCTATGTGAATTCAAATTTGAAAAAGGATATAATCCATCAGAAGATAAAGTCGTTTTGACTAATCAAAGTAAAAGCAGCGGTAAAATAATCTCTGCCGACGCAGTAAGGTTCGGAGGCGGAATGGGTATTGTTGAGAGAGGCGGCAGTACAAGCGGCCGTCCGAAAATATTCGAAGGTGCAAGATATTACCTTCAGTATGCGGGTATGCCCGATTCCCTGGTGTATAGTTTTAGTAAAGACAAGAATGATTATGTGGATGATTATAAATGCCGTGCTGAATATGCTAATTATCTTTATGGCGCTCCGTATGGGCCTAATAAAGATACGGATGTTAAAGGGCTTGGAATACCGATAGATGCTTCTCTTGCAATACATACAAATGCCGGAATAACGCATAACGACACTACATTTGGCACCCTGGCTATTTATAGTACAATGAGTGATAAATTTAAAAGAGATTTCCCGGATGGTATGTCAAGGATGGCAAACCGTGATTTTGCCGATATCGTTCAATCCCAAATTGTAAAAGATATTCGTGCAAAATTTGATTCTACCTGGAACCGAAAGTTTCTGGAAGATGCCGATTACAGCGAATCAGTCCGCCCTAATATTCCTTCAGTGCTACTTGAGCTTCTTTCCCATCAAAACTTTCTTGACATGAAATATGCTCATGATCCAAAGTTTAAATTTGATCTTTCTAGAGCTATTTATAAAGGCATCCTTCGCTTCCTGTCAATCCAGGATAATTTTAAATATGTAGTTGAACCTCTGCCTGTAAACTGTTTTGCTATCAATTTGACTGAAAATGGAAACTCATTACTTACCTGGAATCCGACACCTGATTCACTTGAGCCGACTGCTATGCCTGATAAATATATGGTTTATACGAGGGAAGGCAGCGGCGATTTTGACAATGGAACAATAACAGATCATACATATATTGAATTTAAGGACATTAAACCAGGCGTAATATACAGCTACAAAATAACTGCAGTAAATAGCGGCGGCGAAAGCTTTCCGTCTGAAATACTTTCTGTATGCAGAATGAATACTGATAAAAAACCGGTTCTAATCATAAATGGATTTTATCGCATTGCCGGCCCTGCTTCCGTAGAAAGCTCAAAGTTCACTGGCTTTGTAAATACTATTGACCCGGGCATACCTGACCATTACGATATAAGCTTTACAGGCTCAGAATATAATTTCGATTCCACTTCACAATGGATCTCAAATGATGAACCCGGCTGGGGTGCAAGCTATGCAAATCATGAGACTGATATAATAGCAGGGAATACATTTGACTACCCTTATATGCACGGTTCCTCGATAAAGAAATGCGGCTATTCATTTACATCAGTAAGTGCCCAGGCAGTTGAAGATAGCCTAATTGATCTTTCAAAATATAAATACATTGACTTAATATTAGGCGAGCAAAAATCTACGCTTCCGGATAGTACAATTGGAAATTCATCAACCGGAGTAAGGTTTAAAACATTTCCTTCTAGATTGCAGAAACAAATCACTTCATACCTCAAGAGAGGCGGAAGAATTTTTATTTCAGGATCATATGTCGGCAGTGATTTATATAACCGTGATAATCCGAATATTGCAAATGAAAATTTTGCATCTGATGTCTTGAAATATAAATTAGATACAGACCATGCCTCGTTTAACGGGGTGGTGGGGTCAATTGATAGCTCATTTCTTCCAGAATCATTTACATTTAGGTTTAATACCGAAATGAATGACAGCATTTATGCCGTTACTGCCCCCGATGCTATTCTGGGAGCAAACGGAGGTAAAGTAATATTGCGCTATGCAGAAAATAATTTTCCTGCGGCAATATCATATTCCGGTAATTACAGAGTTACTGCATTCGCTTTTCCCTTCGAAACTATACTTGGGCAGCAAGAAAGAGATGAAGTCATGAAGGCAATACTAGAGTTTTTATCTAAATAAAAACATTAATAGATCCATTTATTAACACGAGTTAAGACAAAACACGTATTGTGTGTTTAGAATAGAAATTCAGATTATTCTGTGTGCTTAAATAAAATTAAGTATGATCTTTAGATTTATTAAATAGCAGGCTTAATATCCTTAGTTAAGGTAATTCGGCAATATTAAACATATGCCTAACTGCCTTTTATAAAACCAATTTGATTTGGCGTTAACTACAAATTATTGGATATGTAAAGCCTGCCATTTCGATATATTTTCTCACTAGTAAGAAAAATCCCTACACATCTCCTTTACAAGTATATTACCGATATACTGCCGATCTAATATATCACGAATAAGAATATGACAAAATGTTAACGATTTCTTTCCCAATATATTCGTATTGCTAATAATTCTTAGCAAACAATTATTTTATACTATCAAAAAGACGATAGAATAATCATCCATTTATATATTTATTTGGATTTAAATAGAAAACGGAAGTAAAAATTTAATTATTATAAAGAAAACCTTAGGACATATGCAGACATCTAAAGATTTATTAAGAAATCTTTGCACATTGAAGTAAAAAGCTTTACTTTTTCAAACCAAAATATTTCGGACTTTGTGGATTTAAAGATAAAAGATATAGTAGAACTGCTAAACGTTTCGGAGAAGACAGTATATAGATGGATTAAAGACAAAAAGATACCATGCTATAGAATAAATCACCAGTACAGGTTTAACCGCTCCGAAATAAATGAATGGATTTTAAGCAGCCGGATTGAGCTTACTCCAAATGCATTAAACCTTACTACGGAAGCTAAATTGTCTAGTTTTTATGCTCTTCTAAACGCGGGAGGGATTTATTCAAATATCTCTGGTACTACAGTTAAAGATATTTTAAAAAATGCAATTCATTCAATTTCTACACCAGTAGACATTTCTAAAGATGAAATACTCTCAGCCCTGTTGAGTCGTGAAGAAATGATGACAACCGCTGTTGGTAATGGGATTGCAATACCTCACCCTAGGAACCCGATAATTACAGAAAATGCTGATTCATGTGTTTCTATCTGTTATTTAGAGAATCCAACCGACTTTAAAGCTTTGGACGGAAATTCGGTACATACTCTGTTTATAGTATTATCAAATAGCCCGAAGAAGCACCTTGAAACACTTTCAAAGATTTCCTACTTATGTCAGATGGACAAATTTATCGAGATGCTGAAGCGAAGGGAATCGAAAGAGAATATCTTAAGTTTTGTCGAAGTAAAAGAAATCGAATGGAAAGGTAAGTAGAAGATTTTGTTAACCGGTTTTCTTTTAGGCTGTATACTTTTCTCTATAGGAGGGATCGCTGCCATATTTATAAAGGGCAAAGCGAAGGGGATTATATTTTTACTTTTCGGATTTGCGGCTCAAATATTCATTCTTCCTTCATCGTTCAATATTTTATTAAACGGAGGTAGATATGAAAATATAATTACATTTTCAGAACCTATTGGTATTGCATCACTAAGACTCGATTCACTCGCTGCTTTATTCGCTATTATTATTTCTGTTGGATCGCTTTTAGCTTCGATTTATTCTATCGAGTATTTAAAACATTATGATGAAAAAAAATACTCTTTTTCATCATTCTATTTTTTCTTCGGACTGTTAATTTCATCAATGCTTCTTGTTGTTGTAGTTCAGAATTCAATTCTGTTCTTAATTGTATGGGAATTAATGTCAGTATCGTCTTTCTTTCTAGTCATCTTTGAAAGTGAAAAGGAAGATGTTAGAAAAGCTGGAATATATTATTTAATTGCAATGCAGATTGGCGCCTCATTTTTAATAGCTGCATTTGCTTGGATCGGCAGTATTACAGGAAGCTATGATTTTAATTCATTTAAAACTATTTTGGATTCACAAGGAAGTATTTCAATAATTTTATTTATCCTTTTCTTTATTGGGTTCGGCACAAAAGCAGGTTTTGTCCCGTTCCATACATGGCTGCCGAAAGCACATCCCGCCGCACCGTCCGGAGTATCGGCTATTATGTCCGGTATTATGCTAAAGACAGGTATATACGGAATACTAAGAATAATTTTATTGTGCGGTATTCCTGAGAGACACCTTGCTTATGGGGTGTTTATTATATCGCTTATTACAGCAATTACAGGAATTCTAAATGCAATATCTCAGAAGGATATTAAAAAGCTTCTGGCATACTCAAGCATCGAGAATATTGGAATTATAGGTATGGGGATGGGCATGGGTATGTTAGGCCTATCATACAATCTAGCTTTGGTCGCCTGGCTTGGATTTTTAGCTGCTCTTCTGCACACAATAAATCATTTTACTTTTAAGAGCATATTATTTTACGGAGCCGGAATCGTTTATCAAAAAACCGGAACGAGGAATATTGAGAAACTCGGCGGACTTATAAAATTCATGCCTATAACCGCAGTAATATTTTTAATCGGCGCAATGGCTATAAGCGGAATGCCTCTGCTGAACGGATTTATTAGTGAGTTTGCACTTTATCTCGGAATGGCAAAAAGCTTTTCGTATGACAGTGCTTCCCTTAATATTATGATGATTGTCGGTTTCTCCGGTTTAGCTTTAGTCGGCGTAATGGCTATCCTCGGTTTTACAAAGTTATTCGGAATTACATTCCTCGGATTGCCGAGAGAGGAATTTCTTAATAAGCCATCGGAAGCATCTAAGTTATTTTTGCTTCCGATGATAATTTGTGCCGGGATTATTTTCATTATAGGAATTTTCCCTTCAACCGTAATTCAATTGATCTTAAGGGCAGTAAGTCAGTTTACTCAATTTAATTCGTCAGCGGAATTCAATTCTGTTGTTACTATTTATTCTTCTTTAGCAAAGGCAATTTCGATATTCGTGGCAATATTAATATTTGTTTTCACTGCAAGATATTTCATATTACGAAAAAAGTCAGTTAGAGTTTTCAAAACTTGGGACTGCGGGTATCAATCGGTAAATAGTAGAATCCAATATACAGGGAGTTCATTCTCTCTTCCATTTTTGGAGCTGGTAGAAGCAGTCGTTCCTCAAAAGACATTTGTCGTAACTGAAAAAGAGATTTTCCCTTTTGAGGCAAAGTTAAAAACTTCACAGCATGATTTTATGGAAAGAATTATAGTTCAGCCTTTGCTTAAATATATACGTTCCTTCTTAAATCTATTTGCCTGGATACAGAGCGGAAAGATGCAGCAATACATTCTATACGGCCTTATCTTCCTTGTTCTAATTATCATTTATGTAATTGGAGTAATGTAGATGCCGCTTATAATTCAAATTTGCTTTTTACTAATCGCACCATTTTTATACCAGGGAATTATAAACCGGGTCAAGGCATTATGGGCAGGAAAGAAAGGCGCGCCACTTCTTCAGCCTCTTTATGATTTTATCAGACTGTTAAATAAAGGTGAAGTTATTAGCAAGACTACTTCATTTATATTTCAAATTGCACCGGCATTTAATATTGCATCAATTATATTTGCTTTTTTATTAATCCCGGTGCCTTTTTTCGGCTCTACGATAAGCTTCGAAGGTGATTTTGTTTTGTTTGCTTATATTCTAGGGCTTTCAAAGTATTTAACTATACTTGCTGCCCTCGATACGGGAAGCTGCTTTGAAGGAATGGGTGCAAGTAGAGAAATAACCTTTTCAACAATTGTCGAGCCTGCATTTTTTATTCTGATAGGAACTCTTGCTCTGCTTACAGGACAGGCTTCTTTTGCTTCGATATTTTCTCTTTTGAATTCAAGCGCTGGTTACACTGTCCTAATTGAGATTCTTTTTTCATTGGCATTATTCATAATGATCATAACTGAAGGTTCACGCGTTCCGGTAGACGATCCTAACACTCATCTTGAATTGACAATGATTCACGAGGTAATGATCCTGGATAATTCAGGCCCTGACCTTGCATTTATTTTATATTCAGCCGGAATGAAGATGGTATTATTCTCAGTGTTAGCTGCGAATCTTTTAATTCCACAGAATATTCAGCCGGCTATTGCAATCCTTTTGCTTATTGGAATTGCATTTTTAACTTCGGTGATAATAGGCATAATTGAATCATTGATGGCGCGGGCTAGGATGTCTCATGTCCCGCAATTTATTTTTATTATGACTGCTTTATCACTGATTGCTTTTGCAGTTGTTATTTTCTTTTTAAGAGGGAGGATGTAAATGAGCAATATATTAATTATACTTCTTGGCACAAGCATACTTTATATATTCGCCGCGAGCAGAATAGAATCCTATGTGAAAACTTTAGCATTCCAGGGCTTTGCATTGTTCCTACTGGTGATTTTAGATCTTAAAGAAATCAATTGGATAAATATTGCATTTCTGGCTATCGAAACTCTTGTTGTTAAAGCTATCGTAATTCCCCTTTTCCTATTGCGGGTAATTAGGAAAAACGAAATAGGGAGAGAGGTTGAGCCTTATATTTCACAGTTTTACTCAATGCTCATTGCTAGCGGGATATTTATATTTGGCTTCGTTGCTGCTTTCTGGTCAGCTAAAGTTGGAGCAGAGGTAAAGCCTCTTTACTTTGGTGTATCCATTGTTCTTATAATCGCAAGCTTATTTTTAATTGTAAATAGAAAAAGAATTATCACTCACATTTTGTGTTATATGATTCTTGAAAACGGAATATTCCTGTTATCGCTTTCAGTCGCAAATGAAATGCCGATGCTTGTCAACCTTGGAGTGCTGCTTGATTTATTTGTGGGTATTTACCTATTCGTAATATTCTTTAATAAGATCCAAGAGATGTTCGACGGGAACCATATTGATATACTTACGGAGCTGAAAGATTAATATGATCTGCATCCTATTATTTCTTCCGGTTTTGTTAGGTGCTGTTGTTCTTCTATTAAACAACAAAATTGTAACAAGAACATCCCTTTTGCTTCTTCCGCTAATCTACATTGCAGTGACAATGTTAGTATGGTCAGGGCTGAATTGGATAATTCTTCCCGGCTGGCTGAATGTATTCTTTAGATTTGATTCTATAGGGATCTTGTTCCTTGGGGTCATGTCAGTCGTCTTTCTTGCTTCATCAATATACAGTATTTTCTATTTTGATGAGCATGAATGTTCTGTCCAGCAGGAAGCAGTATATACTGTAACAATGTTTCTCTTCGTTGCAGCAATGGCAGGGGTATTGATTTCAACTCACCTAGCTCTTATGTGGGTATTCGTTGAGGCTACGACATTAACCAGTGCTCTGTTAATATATTTTGAAAAGAAAAAGTCTTCTCTTGAAGCTGCATGGAAATATATTTACATCTGCTCTATCGGAATTACTTTGGCATTCGTCGGAATTATTATCCTTTCAATTGGAAGCAGGTCGTTTAATTCTCTTTTCTTTTCAGATTTGTATGCCCATGCATCTGAAATTAATCCTTTTTGGCTACAAATTAGTTTTGCATTCATACTAGTTGGGTTTGGTACTAAGATTGGAGTTGCCCCTATTCATGCATGGCTTCCGGATGCCCACTCGGAAGCGCCTTCTCCGGTCTCGGCAATGCTTTCAGGGACTTTGCTTAATACCGCATTTTTAGGGCTCATACGTGTACAGGGAATTATGATAGAAGCGCATCGGGATTCTTTCTCAAATTTTTTACTTCTCATTACCGGATTTCTATCCCTGCTTATAAGCGCAGTATTTATGCTTCAGATAAAGAATTATAAGAGGATGCTAGCTTATTCTTCAATTGAAAATATGGGGATTCTTTTTATTGGTATTGCACTCGGGAAACCCGGTATCTTTGCAGCAATGATTCTTTTAGTGGCGCATTCTTTTTCAAAAACTTCATTGTTCCTTACCTCAGGAAATATCCTTAATATTTTCAAAACTAAAAAGATTGAAAATATAAGAGGCTTATTAAAGAAAGATTCATTTACCGGTTGGATTTGGATCATTTCTTTACTGTCGATTTCAGGTTTACCTCCTTTCCCGGCTTTTATAGCAAAGTTCTTGATTGCAAAAGCATTTTTTATAGCCGGACTAGGCTGGCTTGCTATCCCATTTTTTATCCTGCTTGCCATAATATTATACGGTATGGGAGGCGCGGTATTCAAGATGTCGTTCGACGATAATGAAATTGAAATTACTGAAACCGTGCACTTAACTTATCACGCATATTTAGGGCAGATATTAATGCTTATATTATTAATAGCAATAGGTACAAATCTGCCTGAAACTGTTTTATCCATATTAAAAAGCGCCGCAAGCTTTATATATTAGCTGGAGTAACTGTTTGACCTGGTGTGAAATAAAAAATCTTCAATCTGTTCCATTAGCCGATATTCCGGTTATGAAGTTCTCTTCATTAAGGAATCAGTGTATTGAAATGATTTCCAAAGGATGCAGGGTTGTCCAATTCTTTGGAGATATGGATAAAGACTGTATAATTCTATACGTAGTTTTAGCAGATGATGAACAGTCAAAGCTTTATTTGGCTGCTTCATCTTTTTCTGAAAATGAATCATTCGAATCTATTACGCCAGAAGTTAAATCATTTCATTTATTTGAGAGAGAATTTTACGAGCAGTTTGGAATCAAGCCTGACGGACATCCATGGCTTAAACCAGTACGCAAAGGTATAGCCGGGGTTTCCGGTAATGAAGAACAATATGAATTTTTTAAGATGGGAGGCGAGGAAGTTCACGAAGTCGGAGTAGGGCCGATACATGCCGGCATAATCGAGCCGGGGCATTTCAGATTTTCATGTCATGGGGAGAAAATATATAATTTGGAAATTGAACTCGGATTCCAGCATCGCGGAATAGAAGAATTATTTATTAGAAAAAGCAGCCCTATATATTTATTGAAGCTCTCAGAATCTATTGCAGGTGATACCGTTATCGGACATACCGGAACCTTTGTACGAGCAATCGAATCTCTTGGAGAAATTGATATTTCTCGAAGCGCTATGGCAATAAGAGTTATTGCTATTGAGTTAGAGCGTATCGGTATCCACTTAGGTGATCTTTCAGCAATATCAGGAGATGTTGCTTATCTAACAGGTAATGCCGTATTTGGGGCACTAAGGACTAAAGTAATTAACACTACTATGGCTATTTGTGGCAGCAGATTCGGCCATGATTTTATAACAATAGGAGGTGTTAATTACGGTATTGATAAAGTACTGAAAGATGAAATTTCTCAAATGCTGGCGAAGCTTGAGAAAGATGCTGAACTTGCCTCTGAGGTTCTGTTTTCATCTGCTTCAGTGCTGGCGAGATTTGAAAAGACAGGCATAGTATCATATCAGACTGCTAAGGAAGTAGGCTTAGTTGGGCCAGCAGGTCGTGCCAGCGGAATTGCTCTTGACGTCAGATCAGACCACCCCTATGGCGGATTTTCACAATTCCCTGTCCACAAACTGACATTGAAAACCGGTGACGTTTTTGCCCGAGCTTATATACGTTACGTAGAAATTATGCAGTCGATAAGAATAATAAAAGAAGCGGTTGAATACTCTATGGAAGATGAGTTGAGAAAGGAAGGAGGGGGCCTATTGCCGAACCGAATAGTTGTTTCAATGTCTGAAGGTTGGCGAGGTGAAATAGTACATGCTGCTATTACAGATGAATCAGGGAAGTTAAAGAGATACAAAATAAAAGATCCGTCTTTTAATAATTGGATAGGGGTTGCATTAGCTGTAAGAAATAATGGTATTTCTGATTTCCCACTATGTAATAAGAGCTTCAATCTTTCATACAGCGGATTTGATTTATAAACTTTTTTTTATGATTTGAAATGTTTGATTTACTAAAATTAAGATTAAGACACGGCAGGCAGGCAATCCCCAATCTCCGTAAAGCTGAAGTATTGGAAACGTTTCGAGGCTTCCCAATCATTGATGAAAGTATAAATCCTGAATGCAGTACTAAATGCAGTGAGATATGCCCAACCGGAGCTATAGAAATTAATCCTTTAAGAATTGATTTAGGTAAATGTATATTTTGCGGCGAATGTGAGAGGGTCTCAAACGGTGCAATTAAATTCACTAATAAATATCGATTGGGAAGCTCGAAGAGAGATACATTAATTATCCCATCAGGGAGAAAATACGAAGAGTTTGACGTAGCAGCAATCGAAGTTAAAAAAGAAATCCACAAACTTTTCGGCAGATCATTAAAACTGAGACAGGTCTCAGCCGGAGGATGCAACGGCTGCGAAATGGAACTCGGTGCAGCAACAAATGTTAATTTTGATATAGGCAGATTCGGGATTGATTTTGTAGCTTCGCCAAGGCATGCTGACGGTATTGTAATTACAGGGCCTATCTCAATTAATATGGCTCCGGCATTAAGTGATGCTTACACAAGCATCAGTGACCCTAAGATTGTAATTGCAGTAGGGGCCTGTGCTATCAGCGGAGGATTATTTTCAACTTCTAATCAAATTAACAGATCATTTTTAGATGAGGTTCCTGTGGATTTATATATCCCGGGCTGTCCGCCTCATCCACTTACATTTATACACGCCTTACTAGATTATTTAGGAAGATAATATACATAACTTTAAAATTGTAATTTAATACTTCCAATGTAGTTTTTCTTTCTCATTATTTAAGTAATTTCCATAACAATACTTTGCTAAATCCTATTATTAACGAATAATTATTGAAATAACATATAGGCGAATAATACCTGGTTTGGCTATAAAGTAAGGAGTAGTTATAGTGAATTAATGATTTTTCCATAGCTCATATCATGGATTAGGAGGTCAAATTAAAACATTAATTCCTTATATATCTAAATTAGAAAATGAATGTATTTATTCCGACCCGGAAGTTATTTCCGCCGCGATAATTAAGGCGCCAGGCAAAATCAAGTTGAAGGGGGAAAAGTACTTGTCCGATTTCAAAGCCAGCTTCATAAAATGGTTGCTTAAAGGTTAGTAATGGATATGGTGCAACTAACTTTGCTTTATTGCTGACATCTGAATATGCAATATTCAAATATCCCATAAGCCGCAAGTCTAAATTTTGTATAAATGAAATGGGAATTAATCGGAATAATTCATCATTAAAATTATGCTGCAAATAAATTGTAACTACTCGATCTCCGAGAAATTCATTCACGTTTAATGTACGAAATGTAAAAGACTGCGCCGTTAAATCGATATTTCCCGGAACAGCATATAGCATCTGATAAGGAAGAGAACCCCTAGTGTACATTCCATATATCTTAAAATAAAGTGCTGCTGAATTTAATGTGTTAATTGTTCCTGAGCTTTTAAATTCGAATTCGGTATAATCAAGATTACTCTTTAAGAAGCTTGAATTAGAATAAATAATGCTTCCTCCGAAAACGGCATATGATTTTCCCATTGTTATTCTTCGCCTGAATAATCCGTCTTCTATATAATCTCTAAAGTCAAAATTAAATCCTGCAGATATGGAATTTATTTTTGTATCGAATATGTGCGGATTCAATGAATAGATTCTATTTTTATCAAAGAAAGAGAAATTGCTATTGTTAGAAGCACTGTTATCGGTATGATTTATAAAATCCAGGCTTAAATTGAGTACTGGGAAAACCTCTCCGGAAGCTCCAAAGCTAAATCCTTTTGAGTAATAATAATCTCTGAATTCATATTTGGAAAGGAGTGCAAGGGCGGTAGAGGTTAGGTCGTTGTAATAATCCGAGCCTCCGAAAAGAACGTTCAATTTATTAAAAGCACCGAATGATATTTTATAAATGCGGTAATCGCCTAAAAGATATGATGTATTCAAGTCTGATTTAAATAGTTTATCTGAAAAACCATAATCAAGCTTTAGAGAAGAACTCAGTCTCTCGTTTTCTTCATCTCCTACAAAAAACCCGAAATCCAGTGCATGCCCTTCCACACGATTAAAATGGTACATAGCAAGGGGAGCGCTAACTGAGAAGTCATCTGTGATATTTATTCTTGTGGAAAGGATATTCAAATTATCCCAAAATGTACGAGGTACATTTTCAAGGCTGTCAATCCTTTTATAAGCTTTAAGTTCTTCAGATGTATTAGGGATGGTAAATGCATCTTTCCAAAAAGTTGAATCTTTTCTATCTGCATTGGGGAGTACGGTTAGGACTGCTTTAGAAAAAATGTCGTTGTCTAGCTCTGGATTAATCTTATAGTCATAAAGTATAGTGTTAAGTTCAAGGCCGAATTTTAATAGACTTAAATAGTTTGCTGTTACAAATATTCTATAATCTACTGGCATGTAAATTGAATCTTGGAACTCAGAGAGCTGCTGGAATACATTTACGCTGTCAAACAGTCCTCCGGTATTTGCTGCTCGGTTAAGCCCAAGCTCTACTTTAATTAAATTGTAGGTGTTACCGGTAATATATATAAATCCTATAAATCCCGGATCATGCGGATTTTGCGGCTCAATATAGATTTGATAAACCGGACGATTATCAATTCCCAAAGTATTTATTAAAGTATAATAGTAATACTCTAAAGCATTATCAGCTAGCGGACCGGGTAAGTCTCTTCCAAGAAAGTTAATCTTATCATTATAGAAATTCTGAAGTACTCTTCCGCCAGTAAGAATATTTATTGAGGATGGAAAATTTGCACTTTGCTTTCTTGCTGTTATCTCCTCTTTATATTCATCAGGCTTTTTGAAGAAGCCTTTGCTTTCGTTCTCAAGGATCCCGGTTATTTTCAAAGCAGAAGTATCGCTGCCTAATCCTAGGCCGACACTGTTATCTTTAGCAGAAATGTCTTTTTGGGTTCGGATTATTCCTTTCGTATATGCATTATACTCATAGCTTAATAATTTTTCATCCCGTTCTTTCTTTTTAGTAATTGCCTCTTTGATTATTGGTATTGCCGGATTTTCAGATGGTAAAACCGTGATGGCAGGTAGATTTATATTTGTTTCCGTCAACCTGAAATTTACCCCATAGATATCCTTATCTAGATCTATTGAAATAGTATCTGTAATAAACCCGATACACGATGCGGTGAGCTTATAATTTCCTTTTTGAAGTCGCAGTTCATATTCTCCATTTTTATTAGCCGAGGTACCTAGGGACGAGTTTAGCACTCGTATATTAGCATAGCTAATTGCAATGCCGGATTTATTATCTTTAGCTATGCCGTGAATAAAGTGGCTCTGCGAATAAACAGATTGAACTAATATTGTAAAAAAGGAAAGGAACAGAATAAGCTTCATTGAGATTTCCCATTCTTTATAAATTGTCTATGGAAAATTAAATAACATACGAATATTATTAAAGAAATTAGTTTAGAAGGTAATTGAGCTAAATGAATGGCATTTTATGATTGATGCAAAAGCTAACATTTTAATAAATTTCCATTTAATTAAACATATAATATTAGTATAATTGAAATTCATATAAAGTTTTACTTTCATTTGAACGATAATGATGAAGAGATTATTTATTGTGATATTATTTTCAATAATTATGATCACGATAAGTTATGCGTCCATAAGAACCGATTTAGGATTCACATCACGGGATAGCACTAAAAATAAGAGTCCGGAAATGGATACGACTAAGCTAATAATTCCTAAGGGACTGACTGCAAAAAATATAATTGATAATTATATCAAAGCTATAGGAGGAGAAGATAATATTCAAAAAGTCTATGATAGGGTTACTGTTATGAGCAGCAGAATTAATGATAAGAGCATTACTATAACAATCTATCAGAAGTTTCCTGATGAGATGCGTCAGATTGTTGATTTCGGTACCTTTAAACAGAATGTGTATTTTAATGGCTCGAAAGGAGAAATGATAGTTGGGGGAAAGAAACTTGATGTACAAGGCAGTGAGCTGGAGAAGCTTAAGTATGAATCTATGCTGCATTTTTTAGTAAACCTTGATTCACTTGGCATTAAACTTCAATTCGATGGGGCATCTCAGGTAAATGGAAAAGAAGTATATAAAGTTGTAATGATACTTCCTTCTGGAGCTAGGTGGATACAATATTTTGATCCGCAGACTTGGTTAAAAGCTAAAGAGACTAAAGATATTATAGTTGCACAAGGCACCTTTATGCAGAATAGTTATTATTCGGATTATAGAGAAGTTGACGGTATAAAATACCCTTATTCAGTTAAGCAGGATATAGGTTCACAGCATGTTGAATCTGAAGTTGAATCAATAAAGGTAAATAGCGGACTAAGCGACAAATTATTTAAAGAGAACTAAATTTATCGCACAAACACTCAACATTTATGATACAATAGGTGTTTTGAATCTCTTAAAATATATTAAGGAAGATGATGGCAGAAAGAAAATATTCAGTTATAGTGTTTGATTTGGGGAATGTTTTACTACCTTTTAATTATGATATTGTAATTGAAAAATTCAATAAAGTAAGTTCGGGCCTAGGGGATAAATTTGTAAAAAATTATAAAGAAAACTATGAAATTCACCGTTCATTTGAACGCGGTGATATTAGTGAAGAAGAATTTCTGGACAAAATGATGAATTCGCTTGAGCATAAAGTTGATAGAGTTAAATTCTGTAACGATTTCTCGAAGATATTTATATTAAATGAAAAAGTTGCTGCGCTTCTTCCGGAACTAAAAAAACATTATGTATTAGTTCTTCTTTCAAATACAAATTCTATACATGAAAATTACGGATGGAAGAATTACGATTTTTTGAAATACTTCGATAAGCAAATCCTTTCTCATAAAGCAAATGCACTAAAACCTGAACAAAAAATATATAAAACCGTTGAAGCATTTACGAAGAAACCCCCGGCTGAGCATATTTTTATAGATGATGTACTTGAATATGTTGAAGGTGCTAAACGAGCTGGCTGGGATGCAGTACAGTATACCGGATATGAAAAACTGATAAATGATTTGAAGGAGAGAGAATTACTGTAAAATGTAAGATGGATAATGATTGATGGGGGAAAGAATTAAATTAGGTTATTTGTTTTTCTGTGGTTACTCTTGAAATGATTCTAAAATAAGCAGTTAAGTATAAACTTTTATTTATAAAATATGACAAATGGAATAGAGAAATTTAATTATCAAGCTGAAAAATTTGCAGATATAGAAATACTTCGTTACACTGTACAGGGTTTTGAAGAACTGTCTTTGAAGCAAAAAGAGCTTGCATATTATCTGTATGAGGCCGCATTATCAGGCAGAGATATTCTTTATGACCAGCACTTTAAATATAACCTGAAGATCAGGAATATTTTAGAAGCTGTAGTTAATTCATACATAGGAGACAGGCAATTAGATATTTTTAAGAAGTTTATGCTGTATACTAAGCGTGTATGGTTTTCAAACGGAATACATCATCATTATTCGACAAAAAAAATAATGCCTGAATTCTCTGCTGATTATTTTAGAGAACTCATTGATAATTCTGATAGTAAATATTTCCCTACAAAAAGAGATATAAAAGAATTAGTCAAAGAAGTTATCCCGATGATTTTTGATCCGGATACTGCTGCCCAACGCTTATGTCTGGATCCAAATTCAGATGTTATTAAAAGCTCTGCAGTTAATTTTTATGAAGGCTTAACTCAAAATGAAGTTGAGGATTATTATAGAAGTAAAATCGACAAGGATGACCCTTCGCCGATTTCATACGGCCTTAATTCCAAACTTGTAAAGGTAGATGGTAAGATAGAAGAAAAAGTATGGAAGGTGGGAGGGATGTACTCTCCGGCGATTGAAAGAATAATTTACTGGCTGGAGAAAGCCAAAATATGCGCTGAAAATGAAATCCAAGGATTAACACTTGAAAAATTAATTGAGTTTTATAAAACCGGCAAGTTAAATCTATTTGATGAATACAATATCTTGTGGCTTCAGGATAAGGAATCTCGCGTAGATACTGTTAATGGGTTTATAGAAGTATACGGTGACCCGCTGGGTTACAAGGGGTCATTTGAAGGAATTGTATCTATAAAAGATCTCGAAGCTACAAAGAGAATCAAAACAATAAGCGACAAAGCCCAGTGGTTTGAAGATAACTCTCCTATTGAAGACAAATTTAAAAAGAAAATTGTTACCGGGATATCGGCTAAAGCTATAACTGTAGTTGCGGAAGCCGGGGATTCGTCGCCTTCGACACCTATCGGAATAAATCTGCCTAATGCTACTTGGATACGGGAAAAGTATGGATCTAAGTCAGTAAATCTGGAGAATATAGTATATGCATACAAGATGGCTGAATCGGAAGAACTAATTCGTGAGTTTTCTTTCTCAGAGGAAGATTTTGTCCTGGCAAAAAGATATGCTGCAATTGCAGATGTACTTCACACCGATTTGCACGAGGTAATAGGCCATGGCTCGGGAAGGATAATGCCGGGTGTTGCGGCACCGAAACAGAACTTAAAAAATTATGCATCAACAATCGAGGAAACACGTGCTGATCTTGTGGCACTTTATTATTTATCTGACGCAAAATTAGTAGAAATTGGTGTTATACCTCATGTTGATGCCGCAAAAGCCGGATATAATAAATATATAAGGAACGGGCTTCAAATTCAGCTGGCGAGGATTGAGATCGGTGATAAATTAGAAGAGTCGCATATGCGAAACCGGCAGTTAATTTCAAAGTGGGTTTATGAGAAAGGGAAAGATCAAAAAGTAATCGAAAGAAGAATAAAGAACGGCAAGACTTACTTCGTTATCAACGATTACCGAAAATTAAGAACATTATTTGCTGAATTATTGAAAAAAGTTCAAAGGATAACTTCTACCGGAGATTTTGAAGCAGCCAAGGATCTTGTTGAAACCCACGGAGTTGTAATAGAGGTTGAACTCCATAGGGAGGTTAAGGAAAGGTATGATAAGCTAAACATTCCCCCGTATAAAGGTTTTATAAATCCTATTTTGAAGCCTGTCATTAAGGATAAGAAGATCAATAATGTTTTGATCGAGTATCCAGATAATTTTACGGAACAGATGTTGTATTATGCGGAAAAATATTCTTTTCTAGGTGAAGAATATTAAATCTCGTGTATATAATATCTAAATATATTTTAATAATCCCTATATTTACAAACATTTTTTGAAATTATATTTAGAATTGAGTATTTAGATGGGATTAAGTATCGGAATTGTTGGCTTACCGAATGTAGGCAAATCAACTTTATTTAATGCACTTACAAAAGCACAGAATGCAGATGCGGCGAACTATCCGTTCTGTACAATAGAACCGAATAAAGCAATTGTTCCGGTGCCGGATGATCGGATTGATAAACTTGCTAAGCTCGTCAATCCTGCAAGGCTTGTAAATTCAACAGTGGATTTTGTTGATATAGCCGGGCTCGTTAAGGGTGCTAGTAAAGGCGAAGGATTAGGAAATCAATTCCTTTCAAACATAAGAGAAACCGATGCAATACTTGAGGTAGTCCGCTGCTTTGACAATAGTGATATTGTTCATGTTGACGGAAGTATAAATCCTATTAGAGATATTGAAGTAATTGAAACAGAATTAATACTCGCGGATATTCAAACTCTAGAAAGGAAAATCGAGCGTCTACAGAAAACGGCGAAGGGAGACAAGGCAGCTAAATTAATTCTTGAAGATGCCGAAGCATTATTAAAGTTTATGAATGAGGGAAATCCTGCCTTATCATTTCCGGATAAAGATAAAGAGACAATGCAGGAACTGTTTAATGAATTAAGGCTCATGACCTCCAAAAAGATTATTTACTGCTCCAACGTTGATGAAAATGGATTATCCGAAGATAACGAGTATGTGAAAGCAGTTCAAAAATACGGTGATTCTAAAGGCGCTGATGTCGTAAAGATATCAGCAAAGGTTGAAGAGGAACTAGTAGGATTAGAAGACAAAGAGAGGGAAGAATTCCTTGAATCTTACGGAGTAAATGAAAGCGGTTTAGAAAAAATAATTCATACCGGGTTTCACACATTAGGGCTAAGCAGCTACTTTACTGCTGGGCCGAAGGAAGTCCGTGCATGGACAATTCACAAAGGCTGGAAAGCACCCCAGGCAGCAGGTGTAATTCATACTGATTTTGAAAAAGGATTTATCCGTGCTGAAGTAATCAGCTATAAAGATTATATTAAACACAGCACTGAAGCAGCGTGCAGAGCAGCTGGGGTACTTCGTGTTGAGGGGAAAGACTACATAGTCCAGGACGGGGATGTAATGCATTTCTTATTTAACGTTTGATGTACAATAAAAGGGAATATCGGTTTTTATTCAATAACATAAAAGGATAATATTGTTTAATTGCGATATTATTATAGGTAATTTGACAATTAATGATATTATAATAAGACTTGTTGCCTTTCTCACTTTTCAATGAAAACTTATTTGGGATTTTATTAAGTTTGAAATAATATTATTTGGATTATACTAATTAACGGAGGAAAGTTTTATGTCTAATGCATACTTCAAAGTACCGGTACCTATAAACGAACCGGTACTTTCATACGCTCCCGGTACACCGGAAAGGGAAGCGTTGAAGAAAAAATTGAAAGAACTTCAATCAAAAGAAATCGAGATTCCTTTAATCATCGGCGGTAAGGAAATTAAAACAGGCAAGACCGCCGAGATTATTGCTCCGCACGACCATTCAAAGAAACTCGGAGTTTATCACAAAGCTTCTGCCAAAGAGGTAAATATGGCGATTGAAGCAGCACTCGAGGCTAGAAAAAAATGGGCAGAGATGCCTTGGGAACACCGTGTATCTGTATTCCTTAAAGCCGCTGAATTATTGTCCGGCTCATGGCGTTACACAGTGAACGCCTCAACAATGCTAGGGCAGTCAAAAACTGCGTACCAGGCTGAGATAGATTCAGCGTGCGAATTGATAGACTTCTACCGTTTCAATTGTCATTATTTAACGCAATTGATGGGCGAGCAGCCTTATTCTCCTAAAGGAATGTGGAATAGGGAAGAATATAGGCCGCTTGAAGGATTTGTATTTGCAGTTACTCCATTTAATTTCACCTCAATTGCAGGGAACTTACCTACAGCACCTGTGATAGTAGGAAATGTTTCACTCTGGAAACCGGCATCAAGCGCAGTCTATTCCGCATATTATTTAATGAAGCTTTGGGAAGAAGCTGGACTTCCTGCGGGTGTTATAAACTTCATCCCGGGCTCTGGTGGTGAAGTCGGAGACCCAGTACTTGCAAGCCCCGATTTAGCTGGAATTCATTTTACTGGATCAACAGCAGTATTTCAAGGTATGTGGAAGACTGTTGGTGAGAATATTCATAAAGCAAAATATTACCCGCGTATAGTTGGAGAAACTGGCGGAAAGGATTTTATATTTGCACATAACACCGCAGATGTCGATGCGCTAGTTACTGCGGTAATTCGCGGTGCTTTTGAATATCAAGGACAAAAATGTTCTGCGGCATCGAGGATGTACATCCCAAAATCAATTTGGAATGAATTTAAGAAGAAATATACTGATGAGATAAGTAAAATAAAGATGGGGGACCCGGAAGACTTCACAAACTTTATGTCTTCTGTAATCGATAAAGCAGCATTTAATAGTATAAAAAGTTATATTGATTATGCTAAAGATTCAAAAGAAGCAGAGATATTAACCGGAGGAAAGTGCGATGATTCAAAAGGCTATTTCATTGAACCTACTACAATAGTAACTACAAATCCGAAGTTTAAAACAATGCAGGAAGAGATCTTCGGGCCGGTTCTTTCAATTTATGTTTACGATGATAACAAGTTCGAAGAAACACTAAATCTTTGCGATACTACTTCGCCATATGCATTAACCGGATGTATTTGGTCTAAGGATAGGGAAGTATTAAGCAAGATGTCGATAAAGCTTAGGAATGCAGCAGGTAACTTTTATATAAATGATAAACCAACAGCCGCTGTTGTCGGGCAGCAGCCTTTCGGCGGCGGGCGGTCATCCGGCACTAATGATAAAGCCGGGAGCGCAATGAATATTATGCGCTGGATGACTGCAAGGGCTATCAAGGAAACGTTTGATCCGCCGAAGGATTGGAGATATCCTTTTATGGCTGAGAAATAATACCTATCTTTAAAACCCGGTATCTTTGGAACCGGGTTTTTTATTTGCATCAGCTAATTAGTACATTGGGTTTAGACTAATAATCAAGTCGAAATGTATGTAAATACGAATTGATCAATTAAGCCTGATTGTTATCCAAATTTATATTATCATATTATTTAATAACTGAAGTTACGCAAAACTGTCATTCTGAGCGGAGCGAAGAATCTTAAGGTTACGATTTTGAATAATTTTGAGATATTTCACTTTGTTCAACATGACAAATATTATCATTTGCATAACTTCAGGTAATAATTCTTATGCTGAAGTCGACAATACAGGTAATCTTAACTTCCGTAATACTCTATTATTTAAATTCCAACATCACACCAATCACACTCAGGCAGCATTTCAGGGTTTTGGTTAGAAAATCAGAAGATAACAATATAAG
>Ga0075269_10000007_pt1 | contig 45770 bp, 35 predicted proteins | sample SF_Rice_5C_0N_10_FD_69773 | JGI IMG/M metagenome (GOLD analysis project Ga0075269, IMG submission 69773) | Rice paddy soil microbial communities from Twitchell Island, California, USA - SF_Rice_5C_0N_105 | ecosystem: Environmental > Terrestrial > Soil > Paddy field/soil | place: USA: Twitchell... | reverse complement strand
ATTAATGACGCTACCGAATATGATTCAACTATTCCAAGGGCTTCGAGCATTTCAACATTATTGTGGCCTGATATTGCAGGAAAGATTGTCCTGTGTACATTCGGAATTACAAAAAAATCTATTACACCGAATCCGATTATTTCTATTGCATGATTAACAGCGGAATTTACTGCGGCAACATCCCCCCCGATCAGCGTCATATATTTACCTGAGCAGATAGTCCTTGATAAAATTAATTCGACATCGGAGGTCTTAAGCATTATATCCGCCGCCTGCATCCCCGAGGCTATGCTTCCCATCTCAATTAAACCGATTGAATTCATCTCTATCATTTTTATTCCTTACGCTTTAATTCTAATATATTCGCCTGTTACTTGTGTAACAGTTCCACTGATTGAAGAATGTATATTTGTACCAAGCTTCCCCATATTTATTGATGCAATTAATTGCCCCTTTGAGATACGGTCTCCAATCATAACTATAGGCACTGCCGGCTCGCCTGCATGCTGCTTTAATAAGATCTTAACTTCAGATGCTTGAAACTCAGTCTTGATGTAAGGTGCCGGCACATCATAATCCTGTATGTTTAATCTTTTTATTAATTGTTTAAGCGGAACCCTTCTGCCTTCTTTCATTGGATGCACTTTTACCGGTTTGATTTGAACAAACTTAATCCTTTCCGATCTCATTTCATTTTTTGCTTTATCACAGGTCTCTTTCGGGTAAAGATCCTCGGGGCATGCATATAATGTACAAAGCCCGCATGAGCAGCATAATTCAGCCATTTGATTCCATACACCGCTTCCTGTTTTTGTAAAACCAAGAGAGCGCATTACTTTGTGAGGCTGAACTTCATAACCTAATAGATAACGAGGACAGAACTCTGTGCAGTAGCTGCATTGATCGCAAGCTGATTTGCCAATTCGATACCAATTTTGCTTCGGCTGGTTTTTCCTGTTAATGAGATAGTGATCCTTAGGCAGTATGATTAAACCGGCAGTTGTCTTTGTAACTACTTCATTAAGGTCAAAAGTAAGATTTCCCATCATTATTCCGCCTACAAAAATACCATAGTCGTTTAATCTGGATCCGCCTGCTTGCTCAATCAATTCGCGGAATGAAATACCGATTGGGGCGAAGAATGAAGCTGGTCTTTTTACTGCCCCGGTAACTGAAAGAAACTTTTCAGTTACTGGTATATCAGATTCGGCATTGGCAATATTATATAGGGTTTCAACATTGTTAACAACACATCCTATATCAAGCGGAATCCCTGCCGGCGGAATGAGTCTTTTCGTAGTTGAATAAACGAGTTCGTATTCGTCTCCGGAAGGATAATAGTCCCCCAGTTCAGTAATTTCAATATTTCCTTTTTTTAATTTTGATTTTATCGCTTCAATAGCTTTTACATTTTTCGATTTTATACCAAAGTATCCTTTATGTGCTTTAGTTGAGTTCAACACTATATCCATACCGGATAAAATTTTCTCAGCGAAGTTTATCATCAATTCATAATCTTTATGGATAAGCGGTTCGCATTCAGCGCCGTTCGCGATTACAAATTCAGTTTTTGCCGAGGCTTTTATATGAGAGGGAAATCCGGCTCCGCCTGCACCTACAACCCCTGCATTAAATATTTTTTCTGCTGTCAACTTTCCGCCTATTTCAAAATTAATTTCTTCAATGTTTCAATCCACATCGGGTGGTCATTCAAACTTTCTACAAGTTGAATTTTTTCACCTCCATGTTCGTTAAATAATTTCTGATAATCAATACCGATCTCAACAATAGTTTCCAGACAATCTGCTACAAAAGCGGGGCTGAGAACCAGCAGTTTTTTTGCTCCTTCTTTGGCTTTCTGAATTATTATTTTATCTGTAAAAGGCTCAAGCCAATTCTTATCCAGCCGGGATTGAAAGCATACAGTGTATTTGTCTTTTTGCAAACCTAATTGGAATGCTATTAAGCGCGAGGTAGCATAACTTGCCGCTTTATAACAGAACTTGTTGTCCTCATTTATTTCATTTTCACAATTATGATCGCTGCATGGTTTGCCGTCGACATAAACTTTATCGACTTGACGGACAGGTAATCCATGGTAGCTGATTAAGATATGATCATATTCATCTATTTTATAAGATTTTACCCTTTCTACAAAAGAGCTAATAAAGTCATTATCATCATAAAATTGTCCAACAATTTTTATTTCTGGGATTACCCACCATTTCCCGATTATCTTAATTGCTTTTTCAATTACCGAACCGGTGGTTGCCGAAGCATATTGCGGAAACAAAGGTACTATAATTAGTTTTTGATGCTGCTTCTTCCTCATTTCCTCAAGCACAAAATCCATACTTGGATTTTGATAGCGCATCGCCAGCTCTACATCATACTCATCGCCTAATGCTGCCTGTAATTTCTCTTTCACTCTTATTCCGTATATCAGCAGCGGGGAACCTTCCTTTGTCCATAACTGCTTATAGATCTTTGCAGATTTAGGAGACCTGAATGGCACAATGATTATATTAACAAGAAGTTTTCTTAAAAGCCAAGGCAGGTCAATAACACGCGGGTCATTTAGGAATTCGTAGAGATATTTCCTTACATCGGAGACCGAAGGGCTGTCGGGCGTTCCCAAATTTATCAGCAATACTCCGGTTTTTGATTTCATAGTATTCTCAAAATTAAATTACAAAGACTTTTGCAATATCAATCAAAAGTGAAGGCTGGTTCACTAAAGCAGTAGTGAAAAGCCTTCCAAGCGTTCTCTTATTCTTCGGTACTTTATTGAAAGAATGAGCGATCTTGTTAAACTTGTTGTCATCAAAATTATAGATGCCGTTCTTTAATCTTTCAAAAATCTCATGACGTTTTCCAAGCCTATTATGCCATTCTTTGTCATAAGCTAAGATATGATCGGGTTTATTCATCTTTACAGCTTCACCTGCTATTCTGCCTGCAATGCTTCCGCCTATCATTCCGCTGGCTATACCACCGCCGCTTAGAGGGTTTACCTGGCGAGCAGCATCTCCTGCAAGCATTATCCCGGGTGAGGATATTTTTCCCAAAGTGATCGTACTTGGCACTCCTCCTGCTATTGAAGTTAGAATAGGTGCTTCAGGATAATTATTACTCATAAAATTATTTAGATAGGAAAGAGCAGATCTCTTTTTACCGACCATTCCGCTTACGCCTAATCCTATGTTAGCGGTATTATTTCCCTTGGGGAATATCCAGAAGTAACCACCAGGTGCATAATTCTCACCGAAGTAAAAATAAAGAGTGTTAGCATCTGCATTTATATTTGAAGCTGTTATTTGCGTGCAGCATTCCATATCTCTGAAGTCAGTAAAAGTTCTTAGCCCTGCCCATCTTCCGATTCTCGATTCAACTCCGTCTGCTCCTATAACAACTTTGGCTCTTAGTTCTTTCTGTTCTCCGCGGAACTCGTACTTGACTCCGCAAACTTTATCATCTTCAAAAAGTAATCCGTTAACGTATGCCCTGCTTAAAATATCTGCTCCTGCCTCAGCCGCAGTCTTTGCAAGTGCATAATCAAAAATCCTCCTTTCGAGTACATACCCGGCATCATCAAATTCAATTACTGCTTCCGTACCATCAGGTGAGTTTAAAGAAAATTTACTTATATGTGCGGCAATCCATTTTTCATCAGTAGAGATAAATTCTTCAACACCCGATTTGCTTATTGCCTCTCCGCATCTAACCGGGTAACCGACATCTCTGTCCTTTTCCAGCATCATAACAGAAACGCCTTTTTCGGCAGCAAAGCGTGCAGCCATCGAGCCTGCCGGGCCTGCACCGACTACTATTATGTCGTAATCATTTTTCATATTAGGATAATATCCCGTCTCTGTTAAATCTTATAACCTCAATCGGACAGCTCCACACGCACTTTGAACAGTTAGTACAGCGCTCATCGATAATATTTATTTCAGCTTCTTTCAGTTCAATGGCATCTTCAGGGCAGACTCCCACACAACATCCGCAAAAATCACACTTATCGGGTAGAATTTCAATCATTAACTTTCCGGTCTTTGCCTGCCTGTACATAATTAAATTTAAATGTTAAACATAGATGCAAAATAAATAATGAATAGAAGAATAAAAAGATTGGGATCAATATAAGAATCTCACAAATAAGTCTCTGCAAAATTCAGGCTATTTGATTAATTACTCTCAGCATAAAATATTAATAACTGAAGTTACGCAAATGATAGTTTTTGCCATATTGAACGAAGTGAAATATCTCAATATTATTCAAAACCGTAACCTTGAGATTCTTCGCTCCGCTCAGAATGACAGTTTTGCGTAACTTCAGTTAATAAATCACTTATAATTAATATTATGAGGTTTTTTAATTACTCTGTGCAATAGTGAATTTTTCCTTCTCCAGTTCCATGTTATGCTTTAATAAGATGAACTTTTCTTCTTCGCTTTTTTCACCTGAAATCTGTTTCTGATTATCCTTAATTTTCAGGTCAATCTTCTCAATCTTAAATTTCTTAACTGTATCCTTAGCAATTTTTTGTATAATAACATCCGAAGATTCTCCTGGAAAAATATCTTCCCAGTTCTTGCTTATCGTATATTTCTCAAATGTTAGCTCAAGTATATAAGCTTGAAGCTTTTCATCTTGGATCTTTTCAATAAGAGAGCTTGCAATTAGCTCCTCTTTATTTTCCAATGCAGCATACACGGTTTTTGCAAGAAGAGTATGTGCCTCAATCGCAAATTCTTCTGAAGGTATTTCCATTGAAATAAATTCTGCAACTTCTGCATTCCCTTCATAAAGGAGCTTAATTATTTCTCTTTCCAAGTTGTAAATAACTGCAGATGTTTTTTTTACCTTTTCAAATGCAGAATCGGAATCTATTTTAGCAGCCTGACGGTCTCTTGTCCTTTCCTCGGCAGTAATTTGTTTCCCGGCTACGGATAATGCCTTTTCGAGTTCTGCCTCAATCATCTTTTCCCGAAGATTGAACTTCTTGGAAATATTTTTAATCAAAAGACTTCTCTTAAGCTCATCGCTGATAAGAGCTGCTGGTTTAACAAGATCGCGTATAGCTTCAGCAGCTTTAGAAGCATCTTCAAACATACCTTGCGATTCATAATACGATGATTGGTATTCAAGGAAGTTTTGAGCTTTTCTAATAACTTCTTCGAATTTTTCCCTTCCGAAATTGTTGACGTACGAATCCGGGTCTTCACCTTGTGGAAGGGTTGCAATTTTTATCTCCATATCTTTCCTAAGAAGAAGCTCAATACTTCTCATAGACGCTTTAATGCCTGCCGTATCGGCGTCGAATATAAGTACAACATTCTTGGTATAGCGGGAAAGGAGCTGAACCTGTTCTTCTGTAAGAGCAGTCCCCGAAACCGCAACTACATTTTTAATTCCGCTTTGATAAAGCGAGATCAAATCCATATAACCTTCAACGAGAATAGCTTTATCAAGACGTCTGATATCATCCTTAGCATGCGAAAGGCCATATAGTGTCCTACCTTTTACATATATTAAAGATTCGGGAGAATTTAAATACTTTGCCGCAGTTTCTTTCTTTTCCATTATTCTTCCTGCAAAGGCAACAACTCTGCCGTTGGGAGAGAAAATCGGGAATATTATCCTTCCGGAAAATTTATCATACAGCCTGCCTTCATTATTACTCCCTATAAGTCCCAAGGAAACTGCATGTTCTAAGTTAAGTTTTTTCTGCACTGCAAAATTGACGAAATGTTCCCATCCTGGAAAAGCATATCCTAGTCCAAAGATACGCATACTCTGCTGTTTGATTTTCCTTTTCTGAAAATATTCCCGTCCTATTTCTCCTTCGGGATGATTGAGAAGATTATCGGAGAAATATCGCGCTGCTTCGGTATTGATATCGTAAAGAGCTTCTTGTAAACTTTGCTTTTCACTAACTTCGGCGCCTTCATACTCAATAGTAATTCCGCATCTTTTTGCTACTTCCTCTATAGATTCAACAAACGAGATCTTTTCATAATCCATTAAAAATTTAAATACATTACCTCCGGCGTGGCACCCAAAACAATGGAATATTTGTTTATCTTCACTTACTGTAAAGGAAGGAGTTTTTTCGGAATGAAATGGACATAGACCTAAAAAGTTCTTTCCTCTCTTCCTTAGCTGTACAAATTCCGAAATTACGTCAACAATATTTGCTGCAGAACGTATTTCTTCAACTTTATTTTCCGGTATTCTCATTAAACTCTAATCTAAAACAATTACTAATATAATCCTTAAAATGCCAAAACCTAATAGAAAGCCTTGGCAGAGAATAAAGACACCTGAATGGCATCTAGCTTTCTGCTTTTCTTTCAATAAATTTTTTTTATCATTCACATTAAAAGTTAAGGAACTTTCAACTATTAAGCGAGTAGGTACATTATTCTACTCTAATTTAACAAAATTAGATTAAAGATGATGAATTACTGTCAATTTTGTCACCGGTAATTTTCTTTTCATATAGTATATTTGCTAATACTAATATTTTGAAATTAACTTAATAGCGAAAAAAAATAGTATTTGATTTCTATATTAAACTTCGCAATTTAAGTGTCCTGTATTTTTAATAAATAAAATGACTAATGATTGACTCTATAAGTAAGATAAAAAGATACTGCAACAGCCTCACACAGTATTCACGCTACAAAACCAGGGAAGTATTTATCGGCGATGTCCCTTTAGGCGGTAATAATCCAATAAGAATACAATCGATGACTACAACCAATACGATGGATACAAAAGCTACTGTTGAACAGACTATCAGAATGGTTGAATCAGGTTGTGACTATGTAAGAATAACAGCCCCAAGCAAGTTGGAAGCGCAAAATCTTGAAGAAATAAAAAAGGAATTGAGGAGCAGAGGATATAACGTTCCGCTCGTTGCCGACATACATTTTACTCCGAATGCGGCTGAGATTGCTGCCAGAGTAGTGGAAAAGGTTAGGGTCAATCCAGGTAATTATATTGATAGAAAAAAATTCCAGACCATAGAATACACAGACAAAGAATATGACTTTGAAATTGAAAAGATTAGAGAACGTTTCTCTCCGCTCGTAAAAATATGTAAAGAGTACGGAACTGCAATGAGAATAGGTACTAATCACGGTTCTCTTTCTGACCGGATTATGAGCCGCTACGGGGATACTCCTCTCGGTATGGTGGAATCAGCATTGGAATTCCTGCGCATTTGCGAAGACTTTGATTATCACAGCATCGTACTTTCAATGAAAGCAAGCAATACTCAAGTTATGGTGCAAGCCTATCGCCTTTTAATCCAAAAAATGGAAGCCGAAGGAATGAATTATCCTTTACATCTGGGAGTAACTGAAGCCGGAGGCGGAGAAGATGGTAGAATAAAATCCGCTATCGGAATCGGTGCCTTGCTCGAAGATGGGATCGGCGATACTGTTAGAGTCTCTCTTACTGAGGATCCGGAGTTTGAAGCTCCTGTAGCAATTATGCTGGTCAATAGATATAAAGGACGTGAAAATCATCAAGCAATAAAACCTGTTGATGAAATTCCCTATGATCCATTCAATTACAACCGTCGTCATTCATTTGAGGTTACGGATATTGGCGGACATAATGTCCCAAGAGTTATTGCAGATTTTAGCAGAAAAGGTATTAATAATATATCGGGACTCGTATCTGTTGGTTATTATTATGATGCTGTTTCTGATAAATGGAACATGAGCGATGGTGCTGCGGATATTTTATATCTTGGAAAAAGATCTTTACCTTTTAGTCCGCCAATCGGGTTAAAAGTCGTTTATGATTATGATTTCTGGATAAATTCTCTTGATAAAAATAAATGTTATCCTTTGTTTAATCATGGAAATTATTATAACTCAATTGAACATTCCGCTGCACTTAATTTTATCCTCTGCAAAATTGAAGACTTTACTGAAGGGTTTTTGAATGGATTAAAAGATGATAAAACTGCTGTTTTAGTATTGGAGACAGATAATATCCACGGCATGGCGGAGCAGAGGAGGGCATTTATAGAATTAATTGACAAAAAGATATTTAATCCCGTCTTTATAAAAAGAGATTATAGAAACCTTAATATCGATGAACTCCGACTATATTCAGCTACAGATTTTGGCTCGTTGTTAATTGACGGATTAGGGGATGGAGTATGGGTTGATGTTGAAAATATTGTTGATGATTCTTTCACTTCAACAGGAAACACTTTAGTAAGAAACATTGTTAAAGATAGAGGAACAGACGAAAAAGTCTTTAACAGGATATTGTTTGGCATTCTCCAGGCTGCTAGAACAAGAATTTCAAAGACTGAATATATCGCTTGTCCTTCATGCGGGAGAACTCTTTTTGATCTGCAGGAGACAACAGAAAAGATCCGTAGACGGACAGAGCATCTTAAAGGAGTTAAAATAGCGGTTATGGGGTGTATTGTAAATGGCCCGGGCGAAATGGCAGATGCAGATTATGGTTATGTCGGTTCAGGAGTCGGTAAAATTACTCTGTACCGCGGTAAAGATATTGTCCGAAGAAACATACCTGCTGAGGATTCAGTCGAAAGCTTAATCGAAATCATTAAAGAAGATAATATCTGGATTGAGCCAAAATGAATAAATGGTATTTTGAATCACAGTGTTTTATAACGTTTTTTAATAATATGTTCAAAGATAATTGGAAATTAAATCTTGATGATTTATATTTGAAAACTTGAAAATGGATAAGATGATCAGAAGATTAAAATTTTTTAATATTGTCAGTTATTTGGCTGCAAAGCAGCAAAAAATTTAGAAAATAAAGATGCACCCCGATTAAAGTCGGGGTGCATTTTTTTTCATATGACGTGCAAGGAAATAATTAAATATTTTGAAAGTTGGGTACCAAAAGAAATCGCCTGGCAAAAAGATAATGTTGGATTACAAGTAGGTTCTACTGAACGTAAAATTAAAAACATTCTTCTCTGCCTTGAGGTAACCAATGAAACTCTAGATGATGCAATCAAAAAAGGCTGCAATCTTATCTTAACACACCATCCTTTACTATTTTACCCGCTTAAAAAGATTGACATTCCAAAAGATAAAAACTCTAAAATAATTGAAAAATTAATAAAGAACGACATTACTCTCTATTCAGCTCATACGAACCTAGATTTTACGAAAGACGGAGTAAGCTTTGCACTGGCTAAAGCGCTGAATCTAAAAAATATAGAATTTCTCAAGCAGTCAAAATCCAATCAATTTAAATTGGTTGTTTTTGTCCCTGTTGATTTTTTAGACAAAGTTGCTGAAGCTATTTTCGAAAGCGGCGGAGGAATCATAGGCGAATATAGCGGCTGCAGTTTTAGAACTACCGGAAACGGAACATTCAAAGGTTCCGAAAATTCAAACCCCTTTGCCGGTAAAAAAGGAGTTGAGGAAAAAGTAGAAGAAATTAAGCTCGAGGTACTTATCGATTCATGGAAACTGAATAATATTCTTCATGCAGTATTAAAGGTTCATCCTTATGAAAAGCCAGCTTACGATATTTATCCTTTAGAGAATTCGAATCCTAATTATGGTGCGGGTGCAATAGGAGAGCTGGAAGAACCGGTAGATCAGAAAGAGTTTTTAAGTTATGTCTCAGAGAAATTGAATATCAAAAATTTCCGGTATGCTGAGGGTAAAAAAGGTCAAATTAAAACAATTGCACTGTGCGGAGGCGCTGGAAGCGATTTAATAAAGGATGCAATTAATTCTAGTGCAGATGCATTTATTACTGCAGATATAAAATATCATACTTTTCATGATGCTGCAGGAGAAATGCTTCTTATCGATGCCGGGCATTATGAAACTGAAATTCATTCATTAAATGAAGTAAAAAGAAGGCTTGAGGATTATATTACCGAGTCAGATCACGAGGTAAAAGTTTTTAAGTACAATGGTTCTACTAATCCAATAATTTTTTATAATAAATAAATTCAAGGAGCGATAATAAATTGTTTGATAGATTAAAAATATTGTATGAACTGCAAAATTTAGACGATCAACTTGATGAGCTTGAAGAACTTCGCGGAGACCTTCCGATTGCTGTTGAGGTGCTCGAAGAAAAGATTGCCGGTTTGAAGAGTGAAATAGCTATTAAAGAAAAGGAGAAAAAGGATTCTCTTGAAAAGAGAAAAGATAATGAAGAAGAGATTGATAAGCTGAAAGAAAATCAGAAAAAATTCAAAGCACAGCTTTATCAAGTGCGAAATAACAAAGAATATGACGCACTTACTAAGGAAATTGATCATACTGAAGAGCAAATGACTAAGCTTGAGTCCGAGAATAATTCCCTAGCCGATCTAAGCAAAAAGTTATCCGATGAAATTGAAGAAATTTCTCCTCGATTGAACGAATCTAAGGATGAATTAAAAATTAAAGAAGCAGACCTTAAGGAAATTATTAAAGCCAATGAAAAGGAAGAAGTAAAGCTAAGAACCAAAAGAAAAGAAATTGAAGCATTAACTAAAAAACCCGATTACCTAGCTTATATGAGAATTCGGAAAGCTAAAAAAGGCAAAGCTGTTGCTACCATTAGGCGTTCTGCATGTTCCGGCTGCCATAATATTGTTCCGTCGCAAAGACAGCTTGAAATTCGAAGAAACAATAAACTTTTCTTCTGTGAATATTGCGGTAGAATATTGGTTTCAACAGAAGTAGCCGAAAAAGTTGATGTATAATAAATTCAAATAAGCAGTTAATATATTATTATTTTTACTAACTAATTTGTACCAGCCTGCCTGTCTTGATTAAATCGGGATGAACCGGTAGGCGTACCTTAATTTTTTAAGGTATTCCGTTAAAAGTAAACATTTAGTCATTATTCCTTGCTAAAGTAACTTTTATTTCTATTCATATTAAATTAGGATTTGCACCATCTTATTATTCCAACTTATTCATGATCGTCATAAGTCATTAGTAAATTAAATTATATTGCCTGCCAGCTTTTATATTCAAATGAGTATCTATATCGTAGGATATTAGGTTTAAGCTTATTCTGAATAAAGAATATAGTGCATAAAAATTCTAGGATTCATCCGGATTATATATTTTATCCGCTAAGAGCCTTACTTGAATTTATTATGTATGGCGCACACCGTCTAAAATAAATACTGAAAGGATAATAATCTGGTAACTTAGTGTATCTTGATATATTTTGAGACATTTCTTTAGCTAATCCACTCAAAAAACGAAACTCTCCAGACTGTCATTTCATAATGTTAATATTCTAACTTAAATAGGTTATATAGTATAGGACCAGCCTACTTACTGTATAAATACGACCATAACGGCATGTAAATGGCATGTAAACGGCATCCTAATGGCTTATAATTGTCATTTAGAAGCCGTTAACATGCCGTTAACATGCCGTTTACATGCCATTTACGGCGGACTTGGGTGGGGAGCATTCCATAGTTAGGTAATTGAAGATATAATTTGACTAAGGAATTGTAATGACGATTATTCAAATAGCTGAGAAAGGAGTGTTCAAAAGAAGTGAAACTGTTAAAGGATTTTGGTTATTATTTTTTGATCTGATTCATAACAAATTGACCAATTTAGGCCTTGGTCAAATTCTCAATAAATAAATTTATATTCATTTTCAATTTATTTTGGACAGGCTTTCCAATATATACATTTCTGATGCTTTAAGAACAGTTATTTATTATATTTGTTATAAGAAAAAATACGATCCGAAATAATACATTAAATCGAAAGAAGTAATTCATTTGCGTAGATCAGTTAGATTATTCTAAGTTTAGAATAGTTCAGGCTGGGCAATTGCTCCGATATTTATCGGGGAGGAAAGTCCGAACTTCACAGAACAGGATGCCGGATAACGTCCGGAGTTCCCTTTTATTTGACATTATGTTAAGTAAAAGCGGGATAAGGAAAGTGCCACAGAGAATAGACTTCCCCGAGGAAACTCGGGGTAAAGGTGAAACGGCAGGGTAAGAGCCTACCGCAGAAATGGTAACATTTCTGGTGCCGATTTAATCGGCATCCCGATTTTAACCGGGACACGGTAAACCCCATCCGAAGCAAGGTCAAATAAGGGAATTCCCACGAGGAAACTCGTGACAAAGTTGTTCGCTTTGATCGAAGCTCTGAAAAGAAGCTAAGATGAGTTCCCGGGTAGACTGCTGGAGTTTAGGAGTAATCCTAGACCAAGATAAATAATTGCCGTCCCGATGAAAATCGGGAAACAGAATTCGGCTTATAGGCCTGGACTAATTCTATTTTGTGCAAGAACTACTTCTTTAGAAGGGAGTAAATTCCCATGGAAAATTTTTATGGTAATAAAGCGATGGAAAATAAGAGAAGTTGATGACAGCTACTCAATAAAATCTTTGGCAGATTCATTAACCATCTCCGAAGTTCTTGCAAGATTATTATTCCTAAGGAATATTAAAACTTTTAATCAAGCTAAACATTTTTTTCGTCCTTTATTAGACTCGCTTAATGATCCTTTCTTAATGGACGGAATGGAAGCAGCAACATATAGGTTGATTACTGCACTTACGGAAAACCAGCTTATTTGTATTTACGGCGATTATGATGTAGACGGTACCTGTTCAACCGCACTGCTATATCTTTTCCTTAAAGAACTGGGTGCGAACGTTGAGTTCTATATTCCTCAGCGATTAACAGAAGGATATGGGATTTCACAAAGCGGGATTGATAATGTAAAGGCAAGGGGGACCTCCTTAATGATTTCGGTTGACTGCGGAATCACTGCACTAGAAGAAACAGAATACATAAATTCATTAGGCATGGATTTGATCATATGCGATCACCATCAGCCTAAAGATGAAATTCCCAATGCATATGCAGTGCTTGACCCGCTAAAACCCGGATGTGAATATCCATTCAAATACCTTTCAGGCGCCGGCGTTGCCTTTAAGCTTGCACAAGGCGTAGCAGAAAGAATCGGCAAACGTGATCTTCCGTTAAAATATTTAGACCTTGTTGCAATGGCTGGAGCCGCCGATATAGTTCCTCTGGTTGACGAAAACAGAGTTCTAGTAAAGGAAGGATTAGATATGATAAATTCTAATCCCAGGCCTGGCGTAGAGGCTTTGATCGAAAGCAGTAATATGTATGTAGGAAATTTAACTTCGGGGCAGGTGGTGTTTACTATTGCGCCTAGAATAAATGCAGTCGGGCGTTTGGGTGATGCTCAGCGTGCAGTTGAGCTTCTGATTACTACAGATAAGGCTGAGGCTTTAAAGCTTGCAAAAGTTCTGGAATCAGAAAATTATATGCGAAGAAAGATTGATGAGGATACTTTTGATAAGGCTCTTGAAATTGTAGAGAATTCATTAGACCTATCTGAAGATATGGCAATCATACTTCATCAGGAGAAATGGCATCCTGGCGTTATAGGAATAGTTGCCTCAAGACTTGTGGAAAAATATTACCGTCCGACAATAATGCTTACAACAGTTGACGGGGTTGCGAAAGGTTCGGCTAGAAGCATTTCCAATTTTAATATCTATGATGCATTGAAGAAATGCGGGGATTTACTAATACATTTCGGCGGGCATCAAGCTGCAGCCGGCTTAGCAGTGGAGCTTGAAAAGATAGAAGAATTTAAGTTGAAATTTAATCAGATTGTTAAGGAGACAATGAATGAAGATGATTTATTACCGGAAATTCATATTGACACTAAGATTAAATTTTCCGAAATAACGCCGAAGTTTTTAAGAATTGTTGATATGTTAGCGCCATTTGGCCCGGGAAATACCAGGCCTGTTTTCTTATCGGAATCAGTTGAAGTATTAAATACTCCAAGAATTGTGGGAAGCGATCATTTAATATTAACTCTTAAACAATACGGATCCGATAAAGTTTTTGACTGTATAGGTTTCAATATGGGCGGATATATGGAAAAGATTAAAAATAAATCCCTTATTGATGTAGTTTTTACGATTGATAAAATATTCAGGGATGGGAGGTCATTCCCTCAATTCAAAATTAAAGATTTAAAAGTTAAAGAAAATAATCAGGAGTAATATACATGTCTGGTCATTCAAAATGGGCAACCACTAAGAGGAAGAAAGCCGTTATCGATGCAAAGCGCGGTAAGGCTTTCACTAAGATAATCAAAGAAATAACAATTGCGGCAAGAGAAGGTGGCGGCGACCCGAATGGGAATCCCCGTCTTAGGCTTGCTGTCGATAATGCCAAAGCTGTTAATATGCCTGCGGACAATATCGACCGAGCTATTAAGAAAGCGACCGGGGAGCTTGAAGGCGCTCAATTTTTTGAACTAACTTATGAAGGCTACGGGCCTGCCGGAGTTGCTGTTATGGTTGAAGTAGCTACAGATAATAAAAACAGGACAGTAGCAGAGGTAAGGCATCTCTTCAGTAAAGGCGGTGGAAGATTGGCTGAGAACGGCGCTGTAGCTTATTTATTCGATAAGAAAGGTGTAATTACTTTTCCGAAACAGAATAAGAGTGAAGATGAAATAATGGAAATTATTCTTGATGCAGGTGCGGAAGATCTTCAAACTGAAGAAGAATACTTTGTAGTTCAAGCCCCGATTGAATCATTTGAAGCCGTTAGAAAAGCATTGCTTGAAAAACAGCTTACTATCGAAAATGCATCTCTCCAGTGGATCGCAAAAAACTATATAACTGTTACCGGCGAAGATGCAGAGAAAGTAGCCAAGCTTCTTGAATCGCTTGAAGATTCCGATGATGTGCAGAATGTTTTTACTAATGCTGATATCGATGAATCATCAATACAAGCATAGATAAATAATAAATGATAATTATCGGTATCGACCCAGGAACAATAATTACCGGTTTCGGAATAGTCCGATACAATAAGAATAATTTTAACTGTATCGAGCACGGATTGATTAGGCTACCAGCAACAAAATCGCTTTCTTCAAAATTAGAAATAATTTATGATGAGCTAGACAGACTTATTAAACTTTACAAGCCTGATGAGTTTGCAATTGAGACGGCTTTTTACGGGAAGAATGTTCAATCCGCCATGAAGATCGGATATGCAAGGGGAGTATCTATTCTTGCGGCTGTTCACAATAAAGTTCCGGCGAGTGAATATTCACCGCGGGAGATTAAAAAATCCGTTGTCGGTACCGGTGCTGCTTCAAAGGAACAAGTCAATTATATGATTAAAAAAATCCTAGAACTTAAAACCAGTAATATGAGGTTCGATGAAAGCGATGCGCTTGCGGTTGCTCTTTGCCATGCTTTTAGAATGAGATCTCCGGTAAAGAAAAGTAAGGATTGGAAATCATTTGTTGAATCTTTCCCTGAAAGGGTTATAGGCTGATGATCGGATATCTTAAAGGTAAGGTAATTTCTTCAAAGCCGACAAGTATACTGCTTGACGTGAACAGTGTGGGATATACTGTTAATATTTCAATAAACACCTTTGAGAAAATATCGGGATTAGACTCGGTATCGCTTTTTATATATACTAATGTAAGAGAAGATGCAATTACGCTTTTCGGTTTTTTTACCGAAAGTGAAAAGGAAATGTTTGAGCTCCTGATATCTGTTAATGGAATAGGGCCCAAAATTGCACTAAGCATTCTATCGGGAATTCAGATTGATGATTTGAAAAGAGCAATCCATTCAGCCGATATAACAAGAATAGTCGCAGTGCCGGGTATTGGAAGAAAAACAGCAGAAAGGCTTATCCTTGAACTCCGGGCTAAAGTTGACCAGGTACATGAGGAAGGTGGTGCAGAAATACCATTTAGTGTTAAGAATGAAGCTGTTGCTGCACTTACTACTCTCGGCTACAATTCAAAGATCGCTGAAAAGGTTGTCAGAGATATTCTAACTCAGGATTCTAATTCGACTATTGAGGAGCTGATTAAAAAGTCGCTAAGTTTACTTAATAACGGCTAGTCAATTCAGATTATTCTACATTACACTCCAATTCTGCTATGCCTGAAATTACTGCATGAAGCTTATCTCCCTTTTCAACGTTGCCTACGCCTTTAGGAGTCCCTGTAAAAATTAAATCACCGGGCTCAAGTATCATTAAAGAAGAAATATATTCAACAATCTTAATAGGAGAAAACAGCATCAAGTTTAATTTTTCTTTCTGCATGATCTTTCCATTAACAGTAAGTGAAATTTCTTCATTAAGAGTTAACCGGTAATCTTTCTTTGAAACAAAATCGGAGAGTACAGCAGATGTGTCAAAACATTTTGCAATTGTCCAGGGGTGGCCTTTCTTTTTTAGTTCGTTTTGAACATCCCTGAGAGTCATGTCTAAGCCGACTCCATATCCTTCGATTGCTTCCTCAGATTCCTTTTCACTGCCGTTCTTAATATTCTTCCCTATGAGCAGTACTAATTCAGTTTCATGATGCATTTCATTTGAGAAGGAAGGGTAAATGATTTTTTCACCGTTGAAAATAACTGCAGAAGCAGGCTTTAAAAAGACAACCGGTTTTTCAGGTACTTCGTTCCCAAGCTCTTTTGCATGCTCAGCATAGTTTCTCCCAACACATACAATTTTTCCAATTTCGACTTTGCTAGATTGGTTTTTAATTTTTATTGATTTCATACTAAAGTTTTTGTTTTATTGCCCTCTTTGCTAATGTAACGGAGGTTTAATTTGAAGTTTCTTGTAAATCTATCATTAAAAATTAACTATTGCGCGTTTCAGCTACAAACCAATTCTATGTTTTTTGGGGTTTCGGCTTAGCAGCTGGGAACAAGACATTATTTAGAATGAGCCTATAACCGGGAGAATTTTTATGCAGAGATAAATCGGTCGGAGGGTCTCCAACTAAATGCTGATAAGCTTCAGGATCATGGCCGCCTAAAAATGTAAATGTGCCTCTACCATAATTTCCATGAATATATTTAACCTGATCGGTGCCGGTTCTTTCGCCTAAAATAATTATAGATTTCTTTATATATTCTTTATGAAAAGCGGTTGTCTGTCCAAGGAATCCATGAATAACATTTACTTGATCCTGGGTCAGCATGCATGGAACAGGGTCGTATTTGGCGGAAAAATCAAAAAGAGTAAAATAATCGTTTGCCGGATTGCCTATTTCACTCGGCTGAACATTTATATTACTAAATGCATAAACATAGGGATTCATCTCAAGTGTGAAGTTTGTAAATGCAAGAGTATTTGAGAAATCTAATTTCTTTTGTGCATCAGGATCTGCAGGGTCTCCGTCAAACATAGAAGCGCATATATCTGTATGTTCGGCAGCGAGAGCAATATCAAAAGTTTCAGTAGCTGAACACATAGCGAAAAGGAATCCGCCCTGGCCGACATAATTTTTAATATCCTGTGCAACTACCTTCATCATATCGGAGACTTTCTTGAATCCATTCTTTTTTGCATCCTGTTCGTATTCGAGTTGATTGTCGATATACCATTGTGCATTACTGAAACTTGCATAGAATTTACCGTATTGCCCGGTGAAATCTTCGTGATGTAGATGCAGCCAATCGTATTTAGATAGATCGCCTCGAAGGATTTCATCATTCCATATTTTAGTATACGGGATCTTAGCATAATCGAGAGCAAGTGTAACTGCATCATCCCATGGCCGGAATCCAGGCGGGACATAAACCGCAATCTTCGGTGCTTTTTCGAGCCTAACAACAGACATATTATTATCATCGCCTTGAACAGTTGCATAAATATCTGCTGCCTGTGCTGTAGTTAATGCATCGAACGCAACGCCGTCTACGAGGCATTCGCTGGCCGTCTGTTTGGTATAATCAAGCATAAAAGAACCTCCGCGGTAATTAAGCAGCCAATCAGCATCTTCTCCGCGAGCTAATGCATGATAAGTAATCCCATAAGCTTTTAAGTGGTCTGTCTGCTTTAGATCCATGTAAATTAGGATTTTCGATTGAGGGAAAGCTACAATAGGGAATAATACAATTGCAATTAAAAACTTCCTAAACATATCTTTTATCTCTAAAAAGTTAAAGGCGATCAAAAGACCGCCTCTGTTTAATATCTGTATACCGGCATATCCGGAATTAAATATTTAATTAAAATGCATAGTGCTGATTTAGATGAACACTATGCTATAATCCTATCTTTATTATGCTGATTTTTCTTTGATTGATTGGTTCCCGTTATCCGGTTCAATATAAATAGGTTCGGCACCTTTCTCAACAACATCCTTAGTAATGATACATTTGTCAACATTCTCCTTACCCGGTAGATCGTACATTATATCCAGCATAAAATCTTCTACTATTGATCTAAGTGCTCTAGCACCTGTCTTTCGTTCCATAGCTTTCTTAACTATTGCAACAAGAGCAAGCGGATCAAACTCAAGTTCAATCCCTTCCAGCATAAATAATTTCTTATACTGCTTAAGGATTGCATTCTTCGGTTCAACAAGTATGCTCTTCAGAGCAATTTCGGATAGAGGCTGAAGCGGAGCAATAACAGGTATTCTTCCGACAAGCTCAGGTATAAGTCCGAAGCGAAGAAGGTCATCAGGTAAAATATATTCCAGCATATGTTCATCGCGAACCTTACCTTTAATTTCATCTGAAGTAAATCCCATTTTATTTTGGTTTATTCTAGAGGCAATTATTTTATCAATCCCTTCAAATGCGCCGCCGACAATAAACAAAATATTCTTAGTATTTATATTGATTAAGCTCTGCTCCGGATGCTTTCTCCCGCCTTTAGGCGGTACACCGGCAACGGTTCCTTCAAGTATTTTAAGCAGCGCTTGCTGAACGCCTTCACCTGAAACGTCTCTAGTTATTGAAGTGCTTTCGCTTTTGCGGGCTATCTTATCAATCTCATCAATATAAACGATACCTTTTTGAGCACGTTCAAGATTATAATCAGCAGCTTGTAAAAGATGAACCAGGACAGTCTCTACGTCATCGCCAACATAGCCTGCTTCGGTTAATGTAGTTGCGTCTGCTATAGCAAACGGAACATCAAGTATCTTTGCGAGTGTTTGTGCGAGGAGAGTTTTGCCGACACCAGTAGGCCCTATTAAAAGAATATTACTTTTTTCAATTTCTACATCATCAAGCTCAAAGAATGAAGTCTTGGAGCTTATCCTTTTATAATGATTATAAACCGCAACAGAGAGGATTTTCTTAGCTCTATCCTGTCCGATAACATATTCATCCAGAGTTTTCTTTATAGTTGAAGGGGTTTGGATAACCTGATTCTTTGATTTGTAGTTATATGCTGCAAGGTTATTCTTCAGAATATCGACGCTGCTGCCGATGCAGATATCACAGATATATACATCCGGCCCTGCAATCATGCTGCCTACTTCACTTCCATCCCTTCCGCAAAAGGAACACTTTACTATTTTCTGGTTTTGTCTTTTTCCCATTAATTAAATTCCTTAATCTTTGCTTTTATATTTTGCTGTTGTAGAAATCATCCAAAGGTAAAATTAAATCTTAATCATTCCAATTAAGATTACCATCAAGTATATTGTATTCCTGAAATTTACTTTATCTCAATATTTTCTATTAGATAGATGAAGAGAATTTTCTAAAAATGCCTTGAAATCAATTATACTATCATGCTCATCATTAAATTTAATTTCTATCTGATAATTATCTAAATATTCAGCAGAAACTATTTCTAATCCATTTATACTGTATCTATATATTCTTCTTTTTCTATAATTATACCAAATAAAAGAACTGATTTACCTACATCGGTCTTTCAACTGAGGTGCCTCTCAGTTTAACTATCTCAGCCCGGGCATTATCAAGATATAACGAGTTTGGGAAATTAGCAAGAAGATTTTCATATATTTCTATTGCTTTTGCGCTGTTTCCCTGTCCATATTGATAAATATTACCTAACAAATATAATGCTTTATCAGCATAAATATTCTTTTCATTTTCATCAGCAATACGCAGTAATTGGGCAGATGCGCTGTCCGTATTATTCATTGCCAGCTCCATTTCAGCATCTCTTAGGCTTGCAAGGTTTTGCAGCATAAGCTTTTGCGGATCAGCAATAATAGATTTGTAGATTGCATCCGCGTCCTTAAATTTCATCCGGCCTGCAAGCATTTCGGCCTTTGCAAATTCCGCAAGATTAGACGAATCACTCTGTGAAGTGTTCATTAATAGCAAGAGCTCAAGGGCATCATTAGCAGAACTGTTGCCTAGATTATCAAGCAGTCCCTTCAAATATTCTCTTGCCTTTTCAAAATCTCCTTTATAGAAATAAAGCCTTGCAATCTGGTAATTGGCTTGATTTTTCTTGTCTTGTGCAAAATTCCCGAAGCTTATAATCTTTAAATAATAATTTATAGCCTGGCCGATATTCCCGTTTATCATTGATATTAAGGCTAAATCATGATAAGCATCTGCCGAATACTGAGATACAGGAGAGTCGGTGATAATTTCATTGAAATAATTCTGTGCGCCGGTTATATCGTCTTGCTTAAATAATTTAATTTCTCCGATCCTTAAAAGAGCTTCTCTTGAAACTTCTGAATGAGCATAAGATTTGGTGATATCTAAATAAGCTGAGATTATTTTATCAATTTCAGAAGAATTTAACTTCGGCATTTCATAGAAAGGTTTCCATGAAGGTATCTTAGAGGAATTTTCATCATCAAATGTTGCCTCAAGAGTTTTAGCATATCCAAGCTTTGCTGATGAAATATAAGGGGAAGAAGGATATTTATTTAATAGATCGTTGTAAACTTTTGCGGATAGCTTATAATTCTTTTCACTGTATAGAAAGCCGGCAAAGCTTAGAAGCTGAGCGCCTTGATCATTTTGTTCTTTGCTTATCTTTTTATATTCATCATAAGCTTTGTCGAATGCTTTATTTTGAATGTACAATCTTGCAAGCAGTAACTTAAAATCAGTCTCATTACCTTCGGCATATTTTTCAACAACCGGGATCGAAGCTTGGAGTGCTCCGGGTTTGTCTATATATCCGAGAATTCTATTTTGAATACTGTACAGTTGGTTGGGATTTTGCGCAATTATCATGCAGTATTCATCGGTTGCATCTTTAAATTGCATAGTTAATGAATAGAGATTGCCAAGATCATAGGCAAAGATAGTTGGATTTTTAGAGATTTCCTGTCCGGATTTCAAATACTGAATTGCTTTATCAAAGGCCCGTCTTTCAATAGCATAGTTGGCAATTGTTCTGTAATTCATTTCACTTTGAGGAAGAGTCTTTAGAGCATTATCCCATACTTCAAAAGCTTTTTGATCATTACCCTTTAAGTAGTATTCGGTGCCCAGCATACCATAGAGATTTATGTCATTAGTATTAGCATTTAATTTTGATTCAATTAGTGCTATTGCTGCATCATAATCCTTAAGCTGAGTATAAACATTGTTTAATGAACTGTAATATTCATAATTGCCGGGCTGGTCTTTATATAACTCTTCTAATAACGGCTTTGCTTTTTCATATTGTGCCGAATTAATGTAAGCCTGTGCCAGCATGAATCTATTGTTCTCATCAATTTGAGCAAAAATGCATCCAATAGAAAATAATATTATTAAAAAAATGTTTCTTATCATGATTCAAAAATAACAAATTCCCTAGACGCATCAAGGGAATAAAAAAGTAAATAAGATAGGGGACAGTAAGGGCTTTAATCTAATCTACATGAAATCATATACGATATGAAAAGAAATCTCTTGGCATAGAACATAGGGCAAGGGCATAGAGTAATGGGCATAGGGTCAAGGATAAATCTTATGGGGCATAGCGCTTAGCTAGACCATGCAATATGATCTTTACACTATGCAGCGGTTGTTATATTTGGTACCGGTTATGCTGGATTAGGGTTATAGATATTTGAAGTTTATATACCAGTTAAAGGATTTTCAGAGTGTATTCATTAATTAAATTAATTAGCGGATTGCAGTTGTATTAGTTCATTTTTATTCCTGTTAGACAAAACTGTTAAAACAGTTAATCACTGAGTTTTTAGTTCTCATTAACCCCGGGATTAATCCCGGGGTTAATGATATCTTCTGATTGGAATTGCTAATCGTTTTAATGGTTTATGATTTCAAGAGGCTAATGTGAATTAGTTTAATCGAATATCTAATTCCTCTATAAGATCATTTCATGGAATTGCCGCTGGCGTCTCTGCCGTCGTCGAGGGTTCTATCATTCCGTTCTTTATAGTTATTTATCATGTATGTAATGCCGATAGAAATTCCCCGGCTGTTTAACATGGTATAGTTGCTGTGAAGATAGAAATCAGATCCATATGTCTGCCGGTCATATTTATTGCTGTTCAGGATGTCCATAATATTTAAACTTATCTTAAGCTTTCTATTTAGGAATGATTTGCTGAAGAATAATGAGAAATAAGAAGTCTGATTGTTAATATATCTTTTACTTTGTGTTTCGGGAGTAAAATAAAGATACATACTGCCATCAATATCATACCAGAGCTTAAAGCCTATACTGGCATTCAGCGATTTAGAATATCCCCAGTCAGATAAGTCTTCAGCTAAAAAGCTGCCTGTAACTTTATTGTACTTGTATGTAAACCTGACGTTGAGCATTGTAATAAAGTCAGGAAGATGGACCGGTGACATAGGACTGTTGTAATAGGGAAGAGTAAGGTCTACACCGTATACTTTACTAGTGCTTAAATTTACAGGGCTGCTGTATGTAATGCTGTCCTGATAGTTAGCAGTGACGTATTGAAATAAACCTGAGGAAGAGACATAATACACATTTATATATTGGGATAGTGCTACGGCATAAGAGTTAATGAAATACGGCTGGATTCCCGGATTACCGGCGGTGTAGCTGTTAGGGCCATTATAACTCTTATATGGATTAACGTAGTAAAGCTCGGGATATCTTACACGTCTAAAGGCATTAAAGGTAAGCTGAAATAAATCGCTTAACTTATATGAGAGATTTATATTCGGAAATAAGTTTAGAAAATTATGAGTAAAGCTTTCGTTCGTTGTTATTTGATTACCGTCAGTGCTAAGATTCTCCATCCTTAGGCCGCCTTTGACTCCGAATTTACCGAAGTCTTTAGAATAGGTTAAATATACGGCATGTATATTTTCCTGGTATCTGAAAAGATTACTCAAGTTTAGACTATCCTGCCAAGTATTAGTCATATACGAATAGTCGAGTGCACTGTTTTGATTTTGCCTATGCCGGTAGGTAAAATTGTATCCCGTTTCAAATCTTCCTAGTTCAGTAGGTGCTACATATTCTGCTTTGAATATAAAAGTATTGGCATTCTCGACAGTACCGCTATTATGCAGCTGTGGAGTACTTGCTTGATAACTGTACATGGTGTTTAAGTCTGATGAAGAAGGGCTATATATATTAGAGAAATAGGCATCCAAAGTAAATTCTCTAACCGGAAGTTTGGAATCAGGCGATGATTTATCGAATTTCTTTTTATAATAACCGTAAAGAGAATAGTTATTCCAGGTATTATCAGAGCCGCTATTATTGTTGTAGCTGTATTGAAGTACATTCTGATTATTATCAACCAGGCTTGTACCCAGGCTGTTAAAAATATATTTATTTTTATTATAGGTGCCGAAGAATGTAACTGAATTATTCGGATCAAAGTCGTAGTCGAATCCTGCTTTTATGTTACCGAAGAATCCATTACCGCTGTTGGTATAATTCGAATTCAGATTATGAAAGCTGGTGCTGTTATAGTTAAGTTTTTCAGAGGAAGAACTGCTGCTGAAGTCGCCGAAGAAGCCGAATGTTGAAGCAAAGAGATTCAGCTTATTTACTTTGTAATTAACGTTCAATCCGCCGTAGTTTCTTTTGTTGGATGCTGCATTAAGGCTGATAGAGCCGTTAAAATTATCGAAGTTACTTTTCTTTGTGATTATATTTAATATATATGCTCCGCCCTCTGCACTCTCCTTTGCACCGGGGGATAAGATGACTTCGACCTGATCAACCATTGATGCCGGGAGCTGAGCGAGCATGTTATCGGGCATTTCATATGGATGGCCGTCCATTTCAAGCTTTACTGCCTGTCCACGAATAGAAATTGAATTAGACTGGGGGTCTACATCAACAAGACCTGTATTCTTTAATGCATCGGTCAGTGAGCCAGTGCTTCCGGGAACCTGATCTATGTTTATCACCTGCTTATCTATATGAAATTCTATCATCGGCTTTATTGTTTTGATTACCACTTCGGGCATTAAAATAGTTGTCGCAAAAAGTTTAACTATTCCTATGCGGGATGTGTTTTCTACGGAGATAGAATCTATGACCTTTGTTTGATATCCTACCATAGAGAACTTAGCGCGGATAGTGCTTTCTGGAATTTTATCGATAGTGAAATATCCCTTTGCATTAGTAGTTGATCCGGCAATAATCTTACCGTCTTTTCTTGAAATTATAGAGACGTTAGCATTGGCAAGGCCGGTACCTAATACTGAGTCCACAACCATACCGGTTAATTGATAGCTGTCTTTATCCTGGGCAAAAGTTTGGAAGGAGTATAAGACAAGACCTACTAATAGAGCAAATAGAACTTTCATAAGGTTCCCCTTTCTTCTATTCTGGGAAAAATAATGGTTAAATATATATATAAATTATTATTATATAAATAGGTGCATCAGAAATAATAAAGTTACGATGTTATGTTAATAATTCTATAATGTCATTTTGGTAGGCATTTATCAGCATACTATTATATTGGTATTAGAGCGGATGTGGAGCGGATGTGGAATGGATGTTCTATGAGTTCTTAGTGCCTTAGTGGTAAATAATTCTTTTGATATAACCACTAAGACACTAAGTTCACTTAGATTCCACTTAGAAGTATACAGACACTAGATAGGTGGCAGACAGAGCCTTAAATTCTTTAATTGTTGCCTTTAATCTTTTTGGGATTTATCTTCTTTAAATCTTCTTTCTTCATAAGTTTTCCTTCGGAATCGCTTAATTTATATTTGAACGGGATAACTACCCAGATCGCAACAGGCTTATTATCCTTTAGAGCTGGAGTAAATTTGAACTGCATGGCAGCATCTATGGATGGCTGATTGAATACTTCATTATCGCTTTTGATAACAACGGCTTTAGCTGGAACTCCATCTGTATTTACTAAAAGTTTAACGTATGCCGTTCCTTCAATACCAGCTTGTTTAGCTTGTTCAGGGTACTTAGGGGCACCGGAGGAAATTACTTGAGGAAATTTATCAACCTGGACAAAATCATTCATGTTTGGCATGCCGCTTAGAAAATTAGGCGGTTCTATACGATAGCTGGCGTTGGGCTGGATTTGCAAGTCTAATTTCATATCTTCCCAGCAATTTGTCGGCTGTCCATTTTTTAATGCAGGAGTGAACTTCCAATCATTCAATATGGGGGCCAACTCATTTATAAATTGATTTACGTTGACTGTATTATGCATGTTGCCTAAAGAATCGAGTGAGCCGGCGGAAGTTCCGATATCCATAATTTTGTCAATGCTGCCTTTATCATTAATAAATAGCCTTATCCTTATCCTGAATAATTCCGGCTTGCGATTTACTTTAGCTGCAAAAGAGTCGGCAAAACTTATTAATTCTTTATTTGTATTTAATTTTAAGTCATTTGTTTCATTGGGCTGAACGTCGACAACTTTATCAGAGAGGTAAATACTTTCGAGATTTGGAACTACTTCGACCCCTGTATTTTTCTCTTTACATCCGAATAATAACATCCCCATTAAGAATAGAGTAAAACAAGTTTTTATTATGTTCATTTTATACCTCACATTTTTGCTTTTATAATTATTTCATGGTCATATGCAGCATGTACTACTGTCGGCGGAAGGGTATTGTATAGCAGATCTATAGTTTGTGTTTGAGATTTAATTTGCTGTCGCATATAGCCGGTTTCAGTTTTATAATTATTTGCCTGTTCATAGAAGAAAATGCTTGCTGCAATAAATACTATAGCCAAGGCATAGGCAGTTGGGCGGGCAAATATTTTATTAAAAAGCTTATTCTCTTTTCGAAATTCTATTGAAGATATTGAATCAAATATCCTGGTTTCTAATGCATGAGGGAAATCTTTTTTCTCAATACTTAAGTTTATTTTATTGAATGATCTAAAGAACAGCCTGCACTCTTCGCACTCAGATAAATGAGTAAATAAGTTTATCTCTTTCCCTTTCTCAAGTTCGCCGTCGGAATATAGCTGTATCATCTCTTTATTTTTATCGCAGTTCATTATTTACCTCACCAGTTTTGATATTTTATCAATAAGCATCTGTCTTACTCTGAATAATCTTCCTTTTACAATGCCTTCATCAATGCCAAGTACATTTGCAATATCTTTGTAGCTTAGCTCCGAGTAATGCCGGAGTAAAAAAATCTCTTTAGTGTCTTCATTCATTTTATCAATTTCCTTTTCAATTAAATCTTTAACCTCAGTTTCTTCAATATCAGCCTTTAGGTTTTCTATTGAAGCATAGTCAAAGTCTTCATCCATTAATTCTTCGCTTCTGATTTTCTTCTTCCTCAAATACCCGTAGATTTCATTTCTGGCTGTTGTAAATAACCAAGCCGAAGGATTACTTTTCTGCTTAATGATTTTAAGATTCTCATAAAACTTCAGAAAGACATTTTGGACTATATCTTCTGCAACCGACTTATCACTCAGCATCTTCCATACATAATTATATAAAGGTCTTTTGTAAAGATTATAGATCAAAGTAAAATCTATTACGGATATTGCTTTATTCATTTTAATGCTTCAATTCTGCTTTTAGCAAAAACCAGCAGCTTCTTATCTCCGTTGGGGGATTCCTTTATAAATTTTTTAAAGTAAAATAAGGCCATTTTATTATTTTTAAGTTTGTCATAAGAATTACCAATATAAAACAATGTAGATTTATCAGATGGATTTTCCTGTAATGCATACTGGTAATTTTCTAATGCGTTTTTGAATTTGCCTTCTAGTTGATAGACGGCGCCAATTTGAACGTAAGTATTCCCAAGGAATGGATCCTTTAATATTTCGGAAGCTTTAATGAAATAATTTAACGATTTACTATATTCCTTAAATCCTTTATACAAAGCCCCGAGGTAGAAATACGTAACTGCATCCTTAGGATTTATTTCTGCTGAATGTTCAAGGAAATTTATTGCAGAATGAAAATCATTTGCGGTAGTTTCTTCCAGTCCCTTCCAGTATAAACTAATACCAATGTTCTTATAGTTTTCGGCACTTGTATCGCCATAAAATAGAGCCGCATTATAATTAACAACCGCTTCCGTATAGTCTTCAAGCTTCATATAAATATCGGCCTTTCTTGAGTATAATATGGCAGTAAGGCCATAATATTTTAATCCGTTATTGACAACCATGATTGCGGGATAATATTTCTTCTTCAAATAAAGCAGATAGCTTAGCTCAAGAGTGGTGTTTAGATTTCGAGGATTGAGCCTATTTGCAGTTATATATAATGAAATTGCCTGATCAATATTTCCAAACTCAGATTGGCATTTTGCGGCTTGCTCATAGAAATAGCTGTTAGAAGTATCTTTAGCTATAAGCAGTGAATATATTGAAGCAGCATTTAACCACTGTTTCTCATTGATTAAAACTTTTGCTAGTAGAATCTGAATATCAATATTTCCGGGATCTATAGAATTAGCTTTAGTTAATACAGTATCAGCCTGGTTTATTAAGCCGGATGAAAAGTAATTATCGCCGAGAGAATACAATAGCTTTGAATCATTAGGCTTAATTCTTACAGCTTGATAAAGTATACCTGCTGCTTTGTTAAAGTTGGAGAGAGCCTGGAAATTTAAGCCAAGGTAATACAGGGCATCCGTATTTGAGGAGTCATTCAGAATTAGAGAATTTAATATGCTTATAGCATCTTGATAATTCCCGTCGATCATGAATGCTTTAGCTTCTTTTATTTCAATCCACGAGTTAGATTGGCAGAAAGAATAAAATGTTAAAGTAAAGAATAGCATTAAAGTATAAAAGTACATTTTTCCCATAAAACTTTTTCTCCTATCTAAATATAAAGATGCTTGAGGAGAAAAAAAGTTTGAGAGGAGATTCTGCCGCTTTAAGAAAAAGTCCTTACATATTATTCTGGAAGAAATATAACTCTTTATTATTCTTACAAAAATAAATTAAAAAAAATCCGTTTTGGTTTAGTACATTTCAGAGCTAATGTTTATAATCCATCAGATAAATTTGGATTTGGATGAAAGCCTGATTGAAATATGGATTTTATTCTACTTTCTTACAGATAGATTCAAATCTTATTATATTACCTGAAAGGGGAAAGGTAATATTTAATCATTTATTTTACCAGAAAACAGGCTCAAGTATATACTACTATCAATGTAACGGAAGGGATCTAAATAGTAAGTAAGGTGCAGATTTCAAGTATCTGTAAGCTTGATAGCAGAGAGCTGCACAGATTACTAATCTGTGCTATATTTTGATGTGGTAAAAGAAAACGAATGTAGGAATTTGATAAATCAAATTCCTACAATATCTTAATAATAGAAATGGAATTGCAGGAGCGCTGAATCGTTTTTGGGTGCTGTTTGTCCCGGCGGTACTGCTTGAAACTGGAATCGATACTCAGGAATTAATTCTATAAAGCTAAATGGGTAGAAGCTAAAACCAGCTGTCAGCCTTGAAACTTCATCATAACTTGCCGAAGTATTTGGATCAAATCTATCGTAGCGGAGGACGGCTTCCAGGCCTTTAAATAATACATAAGATCCTTCAATCATTTGTGCGCTGGAGTTTGTGCCAGTTAAGATATAATCCTGTGCAATATCATATTCGCCTATTAAAGTAAATTGGCCGACGCCGAGGCCTAAAAATCCTCCGTACATAGTTACTTTATGCTCGGACGGAACTTGAGTATAAATTAGAGGCCCTTTGAAAGTTGTAAAGGATCCTCCAAACATTACTGCTACTTTATTCGCAATAACAGGATTGAAGTGAATGCTAGCAGTATATGTAGGATCAGTCCCGAAGCTTAATGAGACAGGGCTTCCTACGCTAGCGGTGATCATTCCAATATCGGAGATATTCCATCCAATTTCAGCACCGGTAATATTATAGCGCGGGTCGTAAATTAAACCCTGCCGAGTATTTGTAGCGAACAAATAACCCATATCTCCTCCGCGGGTGTAAGCTGTATGGTCATCTAACATAACACCGAAGTCAGGGACAAAAGTGCCTGCCTTTAAATAACTATTATTGGGTAAAATATGTGCAACTGCGAAAGCTTCCCAATAGGAATTTAATAAATCATAGTTTGCATAGACATCAATACTGTCCATAATCTTTGCGTTCAAATAAATAGAGCCTTGCATCTTCTGAAAAGTAGCTTGATTAAAGGCTTGAGAATATAGAAACTGAGTGCGGTAATCAAAACCGAACTGGATGTTTTTACCTATAGCATCATCCATTAATAAATTCGGATCGCTTTCTCTGGGGGAATAAATCGGAAGTACGCGCAGCCCATAATGCCAGCCGCCACGGTTCCTCATTGCTCCACCAGTCGGGTTTACATGGCAGTCGGCGCAAGAGGCTCCCATTCTTAAAGCGAATCTGGGAAGAGCAAGCCCATCCCGGACAAAAAGAAATACTAGAATAATCATTAGAGCAAGTTTAAGATATTTCATAGATTTACCTAAGATGACTATTAATAATTGAATAATTAGTTTTACAAAATATGTTGATACAATTAATAAGGTTTTCTTTTTAGTTCTAGATTGGTGTTACTAAGGTTTCAACAAAATAATAAGGTCTTAAAGAATTCCTTTTTAGACAACCTCCTATTGAAAATATTATAAGGGTTTTCTAAAATCTAAATTCAATATAAATATACATTGCTTAAGAATATTCACATACCCTGTAAAAAAGTTAGTTAATAAGGTTTACATTACCTCTAAAGGTTTTGGGTAATATCACTCACACAAACTCTTAATCCCGGATTAACAATATCTCTATAGTTTAATTTTTAACTGTTTAAACGGTTTATACTCATAAGCAGTTAATTTGAATAATCTAAATTAAATGTTTTATTTATTATTTGTCGTAAGCTATTGTGTTGTAAAGCAATTATGCGTATAAAGATCGAATTTATCAACGTATTATTTTCATTGATAAAGAGGCATTTCTTCGTTACTTTTGAGTCTGATTTAAATAATAATATGAAAAAAGTTTTAATATTAGGTTCTACTGGATCAATAGGGATAAACACTTTAAATGTTATCCGTAATTTCCCTGAAGAGTTTGAAATTACAGCTCTAACCATAAACACGAAGATTGATCTTCTCGAACCCCAAATAAATGAATTCAATCCTAAAGCTGTAGTCGTAAAAGACGAAAAGCTGGGACTAGAGCTTGAAAGAAGAATTAAAGGTAAATGCGAAGTTCTAGTAGGTGAACAGGGGTTAATTGATGCGGCAGCTAGCCTTGACTATGACATTTTTGTAGGTGCGATGGTCGGATTTTGCGGATTAGCTCCGACACTTGAAGCTATAAAGCGTGGAAAAACTATTGCTCTTGCCAACAAAGAAACACTTGTTGTTGCGGGCGAACTTGTTACGAACTTATGCAGGAAGCATAAATCGAAATTGCTTCCCATCGATTCGGAGCATAGTGCTATATTCCAGTGTCTTGAAGGAGAAGAAAAGAGTCAGGTTGAGAAAATTATATTAACTGCATCCGGCGGTCCTTTTCTAAATAAAAGTAAAGAGTCACTGGCAAATGTTACCGTCAAAGAAGCTCTTAATCATCCTAATTGGAAGATGGGCAATAAGATTACAATAGACTCTGCTTCAATGATGAACAAAGGGCTTGAAATTATTGAAGCGCGCTGGTTGTTTGGTATTACCAGAGAGGAAATAGATGTACTAGTACACCCGCAGTCAATTATTCACTCTATGGTTCAATACGTTGACGGATCTATTAAAGCTCAGCTTGGATTGCCGGATATGAAGCTTCCGATCCAGTATGCACTTACATATCCGAAGAGACTTGAGAATAAAAATGCAAGAACTGATCTTGCAAAAATCGGCAGTTTGACATTCTATCCCCCGGATGAGGAAAAGTTTGAATGCCTAAAGCTTGCATATCAAGCACTTAATGACGGCGGAACTGCGCCTTGCATATTGAATGCTGCGAATGAAATTGCAGTGGATAAATTTCTTAAAGGAATAATTAAATTTACTAATATTCCCAAATTGATTTATAAAGCACTTGAGAAAATTGAGAACCACAAAGAGCCCGATATTTATACTATTTTTAATTGTGATAAAGAAACACGAGAATATGTTCTCGGATTAAATTAAGGAGAAACCTACTTAATGGATTATATTATATATTTTGCTATAACAATCGGTATCCTGGTTTTTGTACATGAGTTCGGGCATTTCGCCGCTGCCAAGCTATGCGGAATGAGAGCCGAGGTTTTTGCTATAGGATTCGGTAAGAGGTTGTTCGGATGGAATAAGATTACAGGTTTCACCTTCGGAGATCTGCCGGAAGATTTTGACGGACAGGGAAACACAGATTACAGGCTTAGCCTTTTACCCTTAGGGGGCTATGTTAAAATTGCCGGGATGGTGGACGAAAGCTTCGATACTGATTTTGCCGATAAAGAGCCTCAGCCCTATGAATTCCGTGCAAGGCCGACATGGCAAAAGGTTATTGTAATCTCTGCCGGTGTATTTATGAATTTTTTACTTACTCTTTTAGTATTCTGGGGAACCAATTTCTTTCACGGTAAAGAATTCACCAAGACTACTACTATCGGATACATTGACCCTCACAGCTCTGCAGACTCATTGGGATTCCGGACAAATGATAAAATTTTAGCTATTAACGGAAAAAAGGTTAGCAGCTGGGAAGATGTAAGGGCTGATATTCTACTCGGCGCATTAGGCAGGGACTTATCAGTTAATGTTCAGCGGGATAATAATGAGAAGAAAATACTGATACCCCACGATAAAATACCGGCAAATGATAAGATTGATTTATTCTTAATCCCATCCGGTGTTAAGCCCTTAATTACTGAAGTCCTAAAAAATTCTCCTGCCGGTAAAGCAGGTGTTAAAGACGGCGATTTTCTGCTTGCGATGGATAATGTTCCTTTATATACAAGCAAGCAAGCTACCGAAATTATACAGAGCCATAAGGATGTTGCCCTGCCGCTGATGGTCTTAAGAGATAAGGACACCGTAAATCTAGCTGTTACTCCGGGGTCAAATGGAATGATAGGAGTAGGGCTTGTCGATGAATTTACGGGGCCAGTAGTCTATCAGAAGTACGGTTTCTTTGAATCCTTTGCATATGGCTGGCAGGATATTGTTAGGATGACTGATTTAACGATCAGTATGGCAGGTAAAGTAATAAAAGGTAAAATTGCATTCGGAAAAGCATTCGGCGGCCCAATTAAAATAGCACAGTATGCTGTTAAATCAGCCGACAATGGGATCCTGAGTTTTGTATATTTTCTTGCGCTTCTAAGTTTAAGCCTTGCATTGATAAATATATTTCCGTTTCCGGTATTAGACGGCGGCCACCTCGTAATGATTTTGATCGAGGGAATAACAAGACGTGAAATACCAATAAAAGTAAAGATAGCAATTCAAAATGCAGGGTTTGTTATTTTGCTTCTATTGATGGCTTTTATAATATATAATGATATCAGAAGCCTTTAGATTAGAAAAGTAAAATTTAGTTTTTAGTATTTGTTTAGATAAATGTAAGAAGAGGCGGTCTAAATAGTAAGACTTCTCGTTCCCAAAGTCTATTAGGGAGCGGAATAGTGCGGGAATTCATTCCGATACAGAGTTTGGGAATGAGGGTGGTACTTCAAAAGTTATTTTTCTGCCAGCCTCATCTAACCCGTTGAACTTTGTAAATTTATTGATATTCCCAAAATGCTCTCCGCCTTTTCCTAGATCCAATATCTTTATTCTCTTTATCCTATTTCCGCACTACTTCTCTTTCCGTTCATCATGCATAATAACCACTAATAAAATTTTCCATACCGTCTGAATTATTTACAGGTAAATTTGAATCAGCAATAAAGACTAATAAGTCTTTAACGGTTAGCAAAAAATATCCCGATATCGGGATACTCTCTCCAACTTTAATTCCCCCTAATTAAACAGGGGGAATTGAAGTTTTTAAAGGTACAGAGCAATAAGGATTTTTGAGTAAATGATTTTCTTTTATGACAGATACGATTATATTTAATGAGAACAAATAAATTACATAGTAATAATGTTGATATTTCCGCATATCCAAATTCTACAGGGCAGTCAGAGCATATAAACCGTATGAATAGGAAAAAGGCATATTGGATTAGTCAGATTTCAGGATGGTCTGTTTTCGCAATTGCCAATATAGTTGTCAGTGCTTCATTTGATTATTTTTCATGGGAAAGAACAATTGAACTGCTTTACTTATGTTTCTGCGGCATTTTATTAACTCATATATTCAGAGATATAATCAAAAAAAACGGCTGGCTGAGCCTCACCTTAAAGAAGATCATTCCTCGTATATTAATTGCAAATATAATCATGGGGATAATATTATTCTTCCTGTTTGCAGTTATCAACATTAGTGTAGGCAGTATCGGCATTACCCACTTTAAAGTAGCATATATATTAGCAGATGTTTTCCGGTTAAGTTCAACCGTACTTCTTTGGACTTTAATTTACTTTGCAGTTCATTATTTCGAGAACTACAGGCAGGCTCAGATTGAATCATTAATATGGGAGGCTGCAGTTAAAGACTTTGAGCTGAAGACACTTAAATCCCAGCTTAATCCTCACTTCATGTTTAATGCCCTTAATAGTATACGAGCTTTGATCGGAGTAGATCCTAACATTGCACAAACTGCAGTTACTAAACTTTCAAATATTCTAAGATATTCTTTAACGATGGAAAGAATAGAAACTGTTCCCTTTGGTAAAGAAATGCAGACAGTTTCAGATTATCTGGAACTTGAGACCATTCGCTTTGAAGAAAGGTTAAAATATAAAATTGATTTGGACCCTAAATCTTTGAATGTCGAAATCCCGCCGATGATGATACAAACTTTAGTTGAAAACGGTATAAAGCACGGTATTTCCAAAAGAACCGAAGGAGGGGAGATTGGTATAAGATCCGATGTATTGGATTCCTTTCTTCATATTAAAATCAAGAATAACGGACAGATCAGCAGTGATGCGGTTCAAAAAGCAAAAGGCTTTGGAATAAGTAATACAAAGCATAGACTGCATCTTTTGTATGGCGAACAGGCATCTTTTTCGATTATAAACAAATCCGAAAATGAAGTTCTAGCAGAAATAATAATCCCTACAGGAGGCATAAAAAATGAAGGCTTTAATAATTGACGACGAGAGGCTCGCACGTGTTGAACTGCGCAGGCTTTTATCACCTTATAAAGAAATTAATATTGTTGGAGAAGCAGTAAATGTTGAAGATGCTCTCAACAAAATTACCGAGTTAAATCCCGATATTATATTTCTTGATATTCAAATGCCGGGGAAAACCGGATTTCAGCTTCTTGAGGAGTTAGACACTGTGCCTACTGTTGTATTTACAACTGCTTATGATGAATATGCTCTGAAAGCTTTCGAATATAATGCCATGGATTATCTTCTAAAGCCTATAGAGCCGAAACGCCTAGAAGATACTATCAAAAAAATATTAGAGAAAAATAAAAAAGCATCTTTCTCGGAATCCGAATCACCTGTATTAAAAGATAACGATCAAGTATTTGTCAAAGACGGAGAAAGGTGCTGGTTTGTAAAACTGGTAAATGTCAGGTTGTTTGAATCAGAAGGTAATTATGTCCGTTTATATTTTGATGAAAATAAACCACTGATCCTGAGAACCCTAAATTATCTTGATGAACGATTAGATAGTAAAACATTTTTCAGAGCTAACCGAAAGCATATTATAAATCTAAAATGGATAGAAAACATCGAGCCCTGGCTCAACGGCGGACTATTAGTTAAGCTAAAAGGCGGTAACAAAATAGAAGTCTCCCGTCGACAGGCAATCAAATTCAAAGAGAGGCTCAGCCTTTAATACAGCTGAAAATTAGTATACGAAAAAATGGAATGTGGAATAAGGGTTAAGTTTCATTTTATTACACCGCTTCAAAGCATAATCTGCAATGTTATCGAGCGTTATGTACGGTATAGATAAATAAAGCGGGGTTGACCGTTATATATTCTTAGAATGAATATTTATCTAATATTTTTCCGTTGAGAGAGGAATGTATGGAGATAAGCATCCGTCATCATCAGAGTAATTTTAATTAAACAGTGTCCAAGCAATTCCAAACCTGATATTCCTTGGGAGCATAGGGTAGTAGGGCAAGATGTAATATTTATTGTCGGTCAGGTTTTCCCAGGTGAAATAAACATAAGCGACCTTTTGAATCAAACCCACAGCAGTAAAATCGATTTTGTAAACCGGGTCTAACTCTCCGTATGGTGAATTCCTTTGGCCGGTATAAAAGAATATAAATCCGGTTTTTAAGTTTAGATTTTCATTAAACAAAATACTTTTAAAATATAAACCTCCGTTGAAATTTATTTTGGGAAGATAATAAGTCAGCTCTGATGAATTAGGTGTTGTGTATATAGAAGTGTTCGTCGCCAATATAATTTTCCATATTGAGAAATTCAGTTTCACTCCAAATCCCATAAGATCAGGATTATACGATGCATCATAATATGACAAAGCGGTGGGAATTAATAATTGAGTGTCTATTCTCCGAAATAATTTAATATTGGCTGATAAAAAATCTAAATTAGAAGTAATACCTGCTTCCCAATTCTGTGAATATGCATATTGTTTTCCCGTTTTGAAACTTGAATAACCTAAATAAAATTTTAGCCTGCCGGAATCTTTATAAGTTAAGTCAGCTCCTATACCGCCGAACGTTCCATTTGGTAACGGGAAATAATTATCCCCTGATTCATTTGTAATTTTATAATAAATGGAGGGAATCAATGCACTGTCTAACAAATATGCTGAAGCAATAGCAGAAAAAGAAGTATTACTATAATTAATGGGATAATAATTCAAAGAAGTATTCGTAAGAGAATAATATCTTAAATTATCTGATTCGTAATTTCCATTAAGTCGGAAATCGAAAATATTCTTTCTGATATCATGCCGCAGTGAAACACCGAATACTTTGTTTTTATCCACAGTCTTAAAGAATGAGCTATCGACGAATTGGTTTAGCTCTGTATTATCAAAATTATAATATAAATTCAAATCAGTAAAAGAATCGTCCCAAAATTTTCCAAGCAGCCGGAGATCGAACAAATGGTTTTTATAGCTTTGATTCCTTGAATTGTAATTTACCGGAGCTCTGATCTGATCATAAAGATAAGAATTTACATCCTGAGTAATATTAGCAATACTGTCGATATTAATTCCCCCGTTTAATCCTACTAAAGACTTAACAAAGGAGTATGATGCAATTAAGTTTAAGTTATTGGATAAAAAATATTTTAAGCTTGTATTAGCCTGCCAAATACTATAAGCTGTATTAGCGAATGTGCTGTCAAGTTTTCTGTTTGTTACATCAAAAGTAAAGTTCAACTTATTAAATACCATTTCATTGAAAAGTACGTCAATCATTGCTTCGCCGGAAGGGCCCTGGTAGTATTTAATCCTTGAAAACGGTTTGCTTGAAATGAAATCCCTATTCAGAAAATTTACGGAAGCAGGATTATCGATAGTACCGTATAGAAATCCTCTAGGCAGGGGAATGACTTCTATTGAATCAATCAACTCAGTTTGAATATTATTTAGGTCCAGAATATTCTGCATACGGTTGTTACGCAGAATCCCATTCTCAAAATAGCTAATACCGTTAATGCCAATGCCGTATAAGAAAGTTTCGTTAGGTTGTCCGATTGAGCCGTAATCCGCTATGAAATTTAAATTGAACATTCTTAATAAATCTCCCGTATACCTGTAATCCATGAAGTCGAAAGCACTTTTATTGATAAAATCGCTTTGGGGGTCAAATGGCAATTGATAGATCGGCGATACAGTATCAGCTTTAACAGCAGTTTTATTCCTGAGAGAATCTGCTATTGCCAGAGAATCGTTCGGAACCGTATTTATGGTATCAGAAGCAGTATTAACAGATTTTATTTTTACCGAATCAATTGACTGTGAAAATACCGCAGAGGTAAATATTATAAGCAGGCCTGCAAGCAGCTTCATCATTTAGTCAATTGATAATTTATTTTTAATCATTATATGTCAAAATAATTAAATCATGATTAAGCTACAAAGTATGAATTTAAAACTATAGCTTGAAATATTTACACACAAACCGAAGGCTTGTAGAGCACCTTTTCTAGCCATCACTTAAAAAAAAGTTATAAATATTTGTAAAACTTGTTTCTTTTGAAGTTAAATCTTTTTAATTTGACAATTGAAAAAACTAATTCATTAACAATAATCAAAGGAATACGCTATGGCAGATAAACCGATGTCTAAATCTCAGGTTCTTGATCACCTCTCAAAAAAAACAGGCTCGACAAAGAAATTTGCCGGACAGTTTTTAGAAGAGCTGGTTTCACTTGCCCACAAAGAGGCTAAAAAATCTTTTGTCGTTCCCGGTTTAGGGAAACTTGTCGTGGTTAATCGTAAGAAGAGAATGGGAAGAAACCCATCAACTGGTGAGACTATGGTTATTCCTGCAAAGAAAGTATTAAAGTTTAGAATAGCCAAAGCGGCAAAGGACGCTGTATTAGGTAAAAAATAATAACGTTTTCCTTCGACAAAGTCCGGTTATCACCGGACTTTTTTTTGTTTAATATCATTTCTTTTTTGCCATCTTTTAAATTTGTTCCTGTAATTCTTATTTTTATCCCATCAAATGAAAATTCTAATTAAATATCTTAAACTTTACTGGAAGCTGGTTTTACTTGCGTTAGTTCTTGCGGCAATAAATCAAGTTTTCTCATTACTTGACCCCTATATATATAGAATCGTAATAGACCGTTACGCAACGAAGTTCAGCCTTTATACTACCCCTGAATTCTTTAAAGGCGTTTTACTCCTTCTGGGAGCCGCTGTCGGAGTTGCCTTTGTTTCACGCCTTGCGAAGAACTTTCAGGATTACTACGTAAACGTTATAACACAAAGGCTCGGCGCAAAAATCTATAATGATGGAATTGAGCATTCACTTAAGCTGCCGTATACCTTGTTCGAAGATCAAAGAAGCGGGCAAACTTTAGGTGTGCTTCAAAAGGTACGGCTTGATGTGGAAAAGCTTATTGCAGCAATCGTAAATATTCTTTTTACCTCGCTGATTGGTATAATATTCGTCACAATCTACGCTATAAATGTTTACTGGGTAATTGCCCCCGTTTTTTTCTCTGCCGTCCCGCTTTTAGGGGTTATTAGTTCAGTACTAAGCCGAAAAATTAAAAGGATCCAAAAAATTATAGTTGACGAAACAACTGCTCTTGCGGGCTCAACTACCGAATCACTTAGGAATATTGAACTGGTTAAAAGCCTTGGACTCGGGAAGCAGGAAATAGGAAGACTTAATTCCGTTACTGACAAAATCCTGGTACTTGAATTAAAAAAGGTAAAATATATTAGAAGCTTAAGCTTTATTCAAGGCTCTTGCGTTAATTTCCTCCGCACCAGTATAATTTTTATTATGCTCTACTTAATTTTTATCCGTGCAATTACTGTAGGAGAGTTCTTCTCACTATTCCTTTATTCTTTCTTTATATTTGGCCCGCTCCAGGCACTGGGCGATATTATAAATACTTACCGTGAAGCAGAAGTTTCATTAAGTAATTTTGAAAATTTAATGAATCAGCCACAGGAGCCTAAGCCTGCCAACCCGGTCAATATTGGAGAATTTCGAACCTTGGGATTTGAAAATGTAAGCTTCAAGCATCAATCGACTGTTACATATGCGCTCAAAGATATAACTTTCAAAACTAAAGTAGGTGAGACAATTGCCTTTGTAGGCCCGTCCGGAGCAGGTAAAACTACTTTGGTTAAACTGCTTGTTGGTTTGTATACGCCTAAAACTGGAAAGATATTGTATAACGATGTCCCTTCATCTGATATTGATTTTGATGAGCTGAGAGAAAAGATCGGCTTTGTTACTCAAGATACTCAGCTCTTTTCCGGAACTATAAAAGAAAATCTATTATTTGTAAATCCGAATGCAACTGATGAGGATTGCTTTGAAGTTCTTGACCAATCGGCATGTCAGAGTTTACTTGCAAGGGCGGATAAAGGTATAAATACAATGATCGGCGAAAGCGGTGTCAAAGTCTCCGGCGGTGAAAAGCAAAGACTTTCCATAGCAAGGGCATTGCTCCGTAGGCCGAATATTCTAGTATTCGATGAAGCAACCTCGGCGCTCGATTCTCTTACCGAAGATGAGATCAGTACTACTATTAGGGAAATATCAAGAAGAAAAGATATTTTAATTATAATGATTGCTCATAGGCTGTCTACTATACTTCATGCAGATAAAATATTTGTATTGGAACGCGGCAGTATTGTCGAATCCGGTACACATCTTGAGCTTCTTGAACTGAAAGGACTTTATTATGCTATGTGGCGTCAGCAGATAGGTGAACGTGAAAGGGAAACTTCTCAATTACTTGTTAGTAAAAACGGCGACTTGTTGAACAGTCAGGCAGATGATCAAAATTAATATACAATTTATTATTTCAAATATAATCCATCAACTTCATTTCAATAAGGAGCTAAAGGGATGAAAATATTACGGTCAATTCTTTTAATTCAGTTAGTTATTTCTTCATTATTTTTCAGGCAGATATTATATTCACAGACTATCTCTGAGCTTATTCAGCCTGTTCATTTAACCGCAGGTGTCCCAGATTCAATTCATGTAAGTGATTTGTTCTATGCAAAAAATTATAACATAAAATTTAATTCTGATCAAAATGTTAACGTATTTTATAATAGCAAAACCGGAGTTGTGTCATTAAATGCTTCAGAAAAATTTGAAGGTATTGATTTGCTTAACTTTTCCTTTTATGGGAAAAGTTATTCTTTGCCTGTAATTTCAGAAATCCCGCAAAAAGTTGAATTTACTTATAAGCCGTCCGACAAGCCTAAATCAGTAAATCTTTTCGGAAGCTTTAACGGATGGAACCGCTCTGAATTAAAGATGAATAATGAAAATGGTATTTATAAGATATCTATTCCAATAGAGCCGGGTAGATATGAATATAAATTCTATGTTGATGGAAAAGAATTACTTGATCCGGCAAATCCGGTAAAGACTCCAAACGGAATGGGGGATTTCAATTCGGTCATTAATATAAAGCCCAGACATACAGGTAAATGCTACTTACATATACTCGGTATGTCTAAAACAAATAAGGAGTTAAAAATTTCTTTTTATTATGAAAAAGGAATTCAGAATTCAAATATTGATTACTCTAATCTAATTCCACTGTTAAATAACGAAAGGATAGCCGAAAATAAAATTAAAATAAGTGGGAATAATATCGATGTGTATCTTTCCGAAGGAATATTAAATAAAGATGTAGTTTTGCGGCTGGCTGTTACTCAAGATGGGCAGCCAACAAACATTCAAACAATTGATCTGAATAAAGGCATCCCCGCCGGCAATGAAGAAAATATTTCATTCCAGGATCAAATAATATACTCCATAATGATCGACAGATTTTACGATGGCGATAAGAAAAACGATAAGCCGGTAATTCAAAAAGGCCTTTCGATTAAAGCCAATTATCAGGGAGGCGACTTTCAGGGTATTATCGATAAAATAAACTCAGGTTATTTTGATTCCCTGGGAGTAAATACATTGTGGATATCTCCTGTAGTCGATAATCCAGACAGTGCTTACCGAGAAACTCCGCCTCCGCATCGCCTTTATACAGGATACCACGGCTATTGGCCTCTTAATTCTTACAAAGTTGAAGAACACTTCGGTACTATGGCTCTTTTGAAAAAGTTAGTTTCCACAGCACATGAACACAGTATGAAAGTTTTAATTGATTATGTGGCACATCATGTCTTTATTAAAAATCCTATTTATAAAAAACATAGAGATTGGTTCGGAGTTCTCGACCTTCCTGACGGAAGAAAAAACTTGAGGCTATGGGATGAATACAGGCTTACTACATGGTTCGATCCTTATCTGCCTACATTTGATTATGTTGATTCAAAAGCAGCACGCGAAGCGATGACCGATAATGCAATTTGGTGGTTAAAACAAACCGGCGCTGACGGATTCCGCCACGATGCAGTAAAACATATTCCAAATATCTTTTGGCGCCTGCTTACCAGAAAGATGGAAGAAGAAATTGAAATCCCTCAGAAGAAAAAGCTTTATCAGGTCGGCGAAACTTTCGGAAGCTATCAGCTAGTTAATTCATACGTTAATAACGGCCAGCTTAATGCTCAGTTCAATTTCAATCTTTACGATGTAGCTATCCCCACCTTTGTTCGTCCGGGTGCACCGTTTACTACTTTGGATAACGAGCTTCATAAATCCTTTTCCGTTTATGGCATAAATAATTTAATGGGGAACATTATGGACAGTCATGATAAAGTCAGGTTCATGTCCTATGCTGACGGGGATATTTCACTTGATGCAAGCGATGCATCGGAGATAGGCTGGTCAAACTCTCCTTTAGTACATCATAAATCAAGCTATAAAAAACTTAAGTTGTATCTAAGTTATTTACTTACTATTCCAGGTATTCCCGTAATTGATTATGGAGATGAAATCGGAATGACCGGTGCCGCCGACCCCGATAACCGACGTATGTTGCGTTTTGGGAATCAGTTGTCTAGCTGGGAAAAAGAAACCCTGCCTGAGGTAAGCAAAATCATTAAAATCAGAGATAGCAATTCAGCTCTAAGATACGGTGATTTTGAAACCTTAAGCGCCGATACTAATTCTTATTGCTATATGCGCTCTGATTTAAATGAGAGAATTTTAGTAGCACTGAACAAAGGCAGTAAATCCGAGTCTTTGAATATAAAGTTACCATCAGTATACAATTTAACCTCTGCAGTTGATTTATTAAGTGCAGAAGTAAAATCAATAAAGAATAATGAGCTTGATGTTACTATTCCCTCAATGTCTTATAGATTTTTCAAATTAAAATAGTGATTGAAACTCAAATTTACTTTTCTAAACAAGAAGCCGCAGGATTATTAAATTGAACATTTACAATCCAGTTAGGATAGGAATATCCCTTTGTAACTGTGGTATTATAATTGTTCATTAGATGAGTATATAAAATATTATTGTAATTTTACTAATGAATTATTTGAGAAATACATGATCGTTAAAAGAATTACTATTTTCTTTTTATCCCTTATTTTATTTTCTTCTTGCGGTAAAAAGAATGCCGATATTACAAATAAATTGGACGTTAAAATGGATAATATAGCAGAAAAATATGTCAAACTCGTTTTACGAATCGGCCAGATCGACGGCGATTTCGTAGATGCATATTACGGGCCCAAAGATTGGCAGCCGCATGATAGTATGAAAACTAGTGCCGATTCGGTCAAAGTTAGGAATGAATGTAATTCAGAGACCGATAGCCTGCTTAATAACCTGGACGAACTGAAGAATTATAAGGCAGACAAACTTGAAACCCTTAGGTACAGATTTTTATATAAACAGCTTCTTGCCATAAAAGCAAAATTATTTATGATAGGAGGGGGGGCATTCTCTTTCGACCAGGAAAGCAAGGCACTTTATGATGCTGAAGCTCCGGTTTATTCAGAAGAACATTTCAAAAATATATTGGATAAGCTGAATAATATTTTACCCGGGCGCGGAAGCATTTCCAAAAGATTCGATGATTACAGAAGTGAATTTATAATTCCGAAAGATAAATTGCACCAAGTATTTGATGCGGCAATTAAAGAATGCCGTAAAAGAACCCTAGAGCATATTAAACTGCCGGAGGGTGAAGATTTCAAAGTTGAGTACGTCTCCGGCAAGCCATGGAGCGGCTACAACTGGTATAAAGGAAATTATTTCAGTTTAATACAGGTAAATACCGATCTGCCTATTTATATTGACCGTGCAATAGACCTTGCTGCACATGAAGGATATCCCGGTCATCATGTATATAATACCTTATTAGAGGGAAAACTGGTTAAAGGAAAAGGCTGGATTGAATTTACTGTATACCCGTTATTTAGCCCTCAGTCCTTAATTGCCGAAGGTACAGCAAACTTTGGGATAAAGATGGTGCTGCCGGGAGATGAAAAAGTAAAATTTGAAAAAGATTTTTTATTCCCTTTAGCCGGAATAGATCCGGGTAAAGCTGATAAGTATAACCAAGTTTTAGATCTTCATGATACTTTGAGCTTTGCAAGCAATGAAGCTGCTAGAAACTTTCTTGACGGCAAATGGAAGAAACGGCAAACCCTTGATTGGCTCGAAAAATATAGCCTAATGTCGCCCGCTAAAGCTGAACACTTTTTGGATTTTATTATAAAATACAGAAGCTATGTTATAAATTATAATGCCGGCGAAAAGCTCATTGAAGGTTATATTTATAAAAACGGCGGATCGGTAAATAATCCCGAAAAAAGATGGGAGCTGTTCCAATACCTGTTGACTACGCCTCAAACTCCGTCAGGCTTAAGCGGTTCGATTCTATGATTTCCGTTTTATCATTTTAATATTTATGTTTCATAAGGAAAAATGATGAGATGAATAATGGCCAAAAAACTTGGGATTGATGCCACTGTTAAATTCTTTGTAGTTATTATCGGCATTGCTGTAATTGCCGTAATATTAAGGGAACTTAGTCATATTTTTATTCCTTTTGTTATTGCATACGTTTTATTTTTTCTATTCTCCCCTGCGAACGATTTATTAAGGGGGAAACATTTTCCTCTCTCTATAGTTATTTTTCTCGACATATTAATTATCGCAATTATAATCTGGGGTGCATCTTCATTCATTATCGGCTCGTTTGTTAAATTTGGTGAGCAGGCTCCTGAATATTTCACGAAATTAAATAAAATAGTTACAGAGGCAGCAGCTTCTTTGCACATACGTGCGCCTTTTTTCAAATATTTTTCTATCCAGAAGTTAATGTCAAAAATAGATTATCAGGGGCTTGCCGGGGGAATTTTCTCTTCCACTTTCTCTATAGTCGGGAATATTCTCTTTATCCTTTTCTTTTATATCTTTATAGTCACCGGGCATTCTACAACTTATAACGCAATAAAAAATAGATTTGTTTACAAAAGAGTTAAACCGGAGCTTAAAGAGATGAAAAGGAAATATAATACATCTAATGTTGTTCCGAATCCGGACTTCAACCAATGGATGGGCGATCAATTAAATATAGAAAAACATGAACAGGAAGAAAAACTGGCAAATACCTTCAAGGCAATTACTGAGCAAATTCAACGATATATAATACTAAAAATCGCTTTAAATCTTTCTGCAGGCATAGTAGTTTGGATTTTCATGTCTATTCTGGGAGTAGATTTTCCGGTTATTTGGGGCTTGTTTACTTTTATATTTAACTTCATCCCGACTATCGGTTCTGCAATTGCACTGCTATTCCCAGTTATTATGGCACTTCTGCAGTTTGGATCTATTACTTACGCACTTATAATTGCCTTAATCCTCATCGCAATTCAAACGCTCTTCTTCAATCTGCTGGAGCCCAATCTCATCGGTAAAAGACTGAACTTAAATCCGTTACTTATTCTTCTCTCAGTCTTAATCTGGGGTTATATATGGGGCATAATCGGAATGTTATTAGCTGTCCCGCTTACTGCAATTATAAAGATCATCATATCAAATTCTAATTCTAATAATATGGTCTTTCTCGGGGACTTAATGAGCAAAGAATAATTTTATCCTAATCTCCGGAAGCTTTTTATCAGCTTAGCCTTTATAAATTCAAAATATTCTTTATCGATTGAGACTTCCCGGAAAATACTCTGTATATCCTCCTTGGTAATTTTGTTAAAATCTTTCTCCAGCGGGGTAATGCATACTCCTCCCAGGTCAACTGCTGCCGGGCTTATTAAAATCTTTTTCTCTCCTTCAGCGAAATAATGCGAAGGCCGGTGTTTGCTTCGTATAAAAACAATAATTTTCCAACCTGATTCCGGTTCATAAAAAGAAAGAATATTCATCATCGGTTCTTCTTTGCTATTGCTCAGCTCGCTTAAGACATCATAAAAACTATTAAACGAATGAATTAATATATCTTCAATATCGCCTTCGAAAAAAATCATTTTTCTTAACCCATCATCAATCCCATAGGCGGATAATCCTTCTTCCTCGTAAAGTATTTCACCGAAGTCTTTCTTCAGCATATTATATTGATTTTCAATAGTCATAAAGTACCTGCTTCCTGCCTGAAAGTGAAGATGATCCGGTGCAGAAGCCCCGCATTTTGGGCCGTTATAGAATAAGGTGTAATACTTATACATGCTTCTGGTGAGGAATAATAATGTATAATATACTTCCTTTATTCTTTGAGGGAAGTGGTTAATATTCGGAATAGTAAAATGCTCCGGGAAGATCGGGAATGGATTGCACAATATTAAATAATCATTACCGTACAGAATTCCTTTTTGAGCCGGCGGCAGGTTTTCACTGCAAAGAAAACATTCACGCTGCTTAATTGTTTTAGCATCAACCTTTGCTGCTGTAGAAATTATTCTCTGCGGATTAAATTGTATTT